>Ga0007876_1000081_pt1 | contig 40162 bp, 48 predicted proteins | sample CryBogCBH24Aug09_FD_70958 | JGI IMG/M metagenome (GOLD analysis project Ga0007876, IMG submission 70958) | Freshwater microbial communities from Crystal Bog, Wisconsin, USA - CBH24Aug09 | ecosystem: Environmental > Aquatic > Freshwater > Lake | place: Crystal Bog, Wisconsin, USA | collected...
TGTTTCTTTACATTCGTATTTATGATTATACACGTTTATACCTAATTGTTTTGATATATCTATTGCACCTGTCTTTCTCGATTTACATAATAATTTACATACACCGTTTTTAGTTAACATGTTTACTTTTTGTTTTCTTCCTATAGAATCTGTAATTTTCATAGTACGTATCTCGTCTTTTTTATCAAACTCATTTATAGACATATGTATATTACTAAGTTCAAGAACTTTTCCTATATCTGTTGCTCTAAATAAAGGTTCTTCGTGTGTACCGTATATAGGAATATTAAAATATTTAAATTGTTCTAATTTTATACATTTTTCTTCTTGATTGGTTTCTTTTATATTTTCTTCTTTTTCTTCTTCTTTATGTTCTCCTATAACTTGTATTTTATTATTTATATGAAATGTATACATTTCTGAAGCTATATCTGTTTTTGTTTTTTTATTTAAATTTTTCACAGCAAATTTCATATGTTGTCTTACAATAGAAATTAATTGTCGTAATGTACATTGCTCAAAATCTTGTAGCGTATAATTTTTTGTCTTATTATATGTTACAACATCCATTTTTATCAAAACAATTTTAAGTGTCGTTGTATTTTGTTTATTGTTGTTATTTTATTTTGACATGGTATAAAAATATTTATTTATATAATCTTTACAATGATTAAATAAAATAAATAAAAAAATAAAAAGAAAATAAATAAAATGGGACAATGTCTATTATGTATATCTGTTAACGACTATAATGATATGAATACAGAATTATATACATTACGAAACGAATTAAACGAGTTAACAAAAATAGTAACATCTGAATTAAATGAACAAACACGTACACAATATATGTATATAAATGAAATATCAGTATTAAAAAACAAAATAAATGAAATAAACGATGATGTTTTTGAATTTAAGAAAAACGTTTATTCTAAATTAACACCTTCTTTTGATAATACTATTAATACAACTATGTAAAAACGAATACAATATAAATATACATAGGTTTAATATAATAATGTTTTTCTGTCTTTTTTGTATAAAATTAATATTTATACATTGTCTTATCATACACGTTACAACTACTATACGTTTATTAGATACTATATTAATTGAATTAGAAAACGAAGACGTAGAAGTAGTTTTTATTTAAAAAAATGGTTCTTTTAATATGCATAAAATTAGTATTTATTGGATTCTTATGCATGTTGTGTTTATTGAAATACTGTTGTTTAGTGTGTGTTGATATGATTATACGTTGTAATGTATTACACGGACATTTAACGTATGATAAATCGTGTTATTCTATATTATTTTGTGATGAAACAAATAAAACAGTATCTTTTCTTAATAAAACATAAATAAAATAAAAAATAAATAAAGTTTTACTTCAAATAAAGAATAAAGATTTATTTCTTTTTTATTAATAAATAAAGTATTAAAATAATTAAAACAAATTATTATAATGGATACAGATAAACGATCGTTTACTGTTGAACAAACAACTGTAGGTAATAAAGGTGGACGATATTTATCAAAAACACCAGGTGCTGCAGCACGTAAAGCTTGTAATAAATTACTAAAAGGTAGTAAATGTAAATCTGTTAATTTTACTATAAAAGAAACAACACGTGGTTCAAAAGAAAAAACGTTTACATATACTGGAAAAATACATATATTACCTGAACCTATTATTATTGATCGTGGTGGTACAGAATATGAGATATTAACAAAATGTACAGTTAAAAAAAGTACAAGACAATTAAAAAAAAAAAGTGCATGTTCTAAAAAAACAACTAAAAAACCTAAAAAGAAAACAACAGCTAAAAAACCTAAAAAGAAAACAACAAGAAGAAGAAGAACAGCTAGTACTTAAACAGTTAATGGTGTATTATTAACAGTAGTAACAGCATTATAAAATATACCATTAAATACATTTTTTATATAACGTAATTCGTATACAGAATTGGCTATTTTTCGACGTGTTATTTTATTAAATTCAGTTGTAAATAAAGAATTGTTGTATAATAATGTAGTTAATAGTGTATCATAATCTTGTATAGGATATGTATAAAATAAGATATTGTATCTTATTTTTTGTTTAAAATAAGGTATATAAAATTGTCTATAAAGAATACATAATTTTAAATAACAATCGTATTTGTTTAATAATGTTTTGTATTTTTTAAAAAGAAGACATACACGTTTAATTAATAATAATGTAATAGAATATAAAAATTCGATATTGTTTCTACGTAATAAACTATATGTTAATCTACTATTTATATACAATACATTAATTTTATATTGTACATGTTGTTTCCAATAATTTAAAAAATCTAAACGATTAGAATAAAATAAATAAGATTTTATATGATTTATAATATCTTTATTATTTATTATAGATTTTTTTAATAGTTCTTTTTTTATATATATAATAAGATCTTTTTTACGTTTATTTGAATAATATCGTATTCCTTCGTTTTTACATATTACTTTTAAATAAGGTACAGTATATTTTTCTAAATTGTCCATAATAATTGTTATTGTTGTTGTTAGTATTATTTATTTAAAACAATATACTTTTTTATTTATAGTATTATTTATTTTAACGTTATTTTTTAAATTTTTATACTTTTTTTAAAAAAAAGAGTATTAATTTATATTTTTTTAATGAGTTCTAAATTGTTTATTTTTTTTCTTTGTATTTATTAAAATTTAAATTAATTCTTTGTATATTTAAATATGGGTGGAGGACTTATGCAACTTGTCGCTTATGGTGCTCAAGACGTGTATTTAACAGGTGATCCGCAAATTACATTTTTTAAAGTTATTTATAGAAGACATACTAATTTTGCTATTGAATCTATTGAACAAACTATTAATGGTAATCCAGATTTTGGTAAACGTGTATCATGTACTATTTCACGTAATGGTGATCTGATTAATAATGTTTATCTACAACTACATTTACCAGCATTATCAACTACATTGTTGGCAGGTACTGTTGCATCTAGTGCAAAAAGTCTATGTTGGTGTAATGCTATTGGACATGCTATTATCGCATCTGTTGAACTTGAAATTGGTGGACAACGTATTGATAGACATTATGGTACATGGATGGAAATATGGAATGAATTGACAATTACGTCAGAAAAAAGAAACGGATATGCACAAATGGTTGGTAAATATGCATGTGATAATGGTATGCATGGTAATGCTGCATTTGATCGTATTTTCTATATTCCTTTACAATTTTGGTTTTGTAGAAATCCTGGACTAAGTCTTCCACTTATTGCATTACAATATCATGAAGTAAAAATTAATTTGGAATTTAGAAACTTTTATGAATGTGTTGTTGCACTTGGTAGTGATGGTAAACGTTTATCATCTAATCTAAATGTAACAAATTTTCCTTCTACTGTATCTATTACTACTGCTACATTTTATGTTGATTATATTTATTTGGATTCAAATGAACGTAAATTGTTTGCACAATCTAGTCATGAATATCTTATTGATCAATTACAATTTACAGGTGCTGAATCTATTCAATTGGCTGTACAAAACCAAAAACTACGATTAAATTTTAATCATCCTGTAAAAGAATTGATATGGGTTATTCAACGTGATGAAAATGCAAATACTGCAGGTACATCGTATAACGATTGGTTTAATTTTAGTGCTGCTGGTCCAGGTACACCAGATCTAACAACATCTGTTGATCTAATGGCCGATGCTAAAATATTGTTGAATGGATATGAACGTTTTACTATTCGTCCACAAACATATTTCCGTCTTGTACAACCATGGCAACATCATACACGTATTCCAGATAAACATATTTATTTGTATTCGTTTGCTATTCGTCCAGAAGAACATCAACCATCAGGAACATGTAATTTTTCACGTATTGATACTGTACAACTTGTATACGATTTGACAAATCTAAGTGTACTTTCTGCAATGAATGTTGGTCTGAATAGTACAAGTACAGGACAAATTTCTGTATTTGCTGTAAATTACAATATTCTACGTGTTACATCTGGTATGGCAGGTGTAGCTTATGCTAATTAATTGTACTATTTTTATTTTAATATTACATTATTCTTTTTAACGTTTTTTAATTATCTTGTTTTTTAATTGTATTTTTTATATTATATTATTTTTTAATACCAATGTAATATAATATAAAAAAACAATACTTATACTATTAAAAACAATTTCAAAATGGAAGACGAACAAAGTGTACAACAACAATATACTATTAATAATAACAATTATGAAAAAGAAATATTAGAAATAATAACAGATGCGCCATTTTTTAATTTAAATAATCAACAATTCCAAGCAAAAGTAACATATGTATACGATGGTGATACTATACATTGTGTTTTTGCGTTATTTCAAAACATGTTTAAATGGAGATGTCGTCTTGCACATATCGATACACCTGAATTACGAACAAAAAATCTTACAGAAAAACAACATGGATATGCTGTTAAAGAAAAAGTAAAAGAATTATTATTAGGTAAAATTGTGACATTATACGCATTAGAATTTGATAAATATGGAAGATTACTAGTTGAAATAGAAATAGAAAATCCAGATAGTATTGAACGTGAAACTGTTCCTACTATACGTGTACATGAATGGTTATTATCTAACAACTATGCATACAAATACGAAGGAAAAACAAAAAAAGAATGGGTATTTAATGATACTAAATAATGTATAATATATATAAATAAAATAAACATATATATATAAACATGGAATCAACTAATAAAAAAAAACATGTTTACAAGAGACAAAATTTTTTATTAAAATCAGAAAATGAAACATTAAAAAAAATAATTAATGAATTAAAAAACAATATATATAAAAAATTAATAACTACTAAAAATATATATATAGATTTTTTTTTAAATACAAAAAAAGATGATCTTTTATCAATAGAAGAATATATAATTAAACAAAACGAAGATATAAAAGAAGATGATAATTATGATATATTAAAAACATTATATAAAGAAAATACAGATTACAACATGCTATTGAACAAATGGGAATGGGTTCCATCAAATAATAAAAGGGTATATACAAGTATAAACGAATATAATGCATCAATAATTAATCTCGAATACAACAATCCTGTTATGTTTGTAGATATGTTACTATATATTTTAAAAGTTCGTAATTTAATTAACAATGACATTAGAACAACAATACTACCATGTGTATGTATATTAAATAACAATATACATACATTTAAAAAAATAAATATACATGATATTACAACAGAACATTGTTTTTTAAGATACGATAAACTAATATCATCAAAATATAAAGAAGATAGTATTAATATAAATAATATTATACTTATATTTAACGCAGATACTATTCATGGTGTTGATTATATAAACAAATGTATATTACAAGGTGCTATGTTTCGTAAAATATCTATATATCCTTGTATTTTAGAATGTATTGGGTATAATTCTATGTATTTAGATCCTTATATGAGAAAAGGTATATTACGTGAAATAAATACACAACCTATTGTATCATCTATGTTTTCTGATAATGAAGACGAAGAAGATGAAGGTGAAGGTGAAGAAAAAGGTGAAGAAGAAGAAGATACATAATTTATTATTTATGATGTAATATGTGTTCTTAAATCTTCCGTTGTGTATACAGACATTAATGTTGCCTTATTTTGGTACCATATATACATGTTTTGATCTATATCGTTAGAAAATGTATTTTTTAACATAGAAGCAAAAAATGCAGCCATTCGGTCATATGTTATTAAAGGTATTTGTGTATATACAGAAAACATACTTTGTGCAAAATCTCCAATAAATTTTCCTAATAAATAAAAAAAACATGTAAGTTTATATAGATCAGTATTTGATTTTTTTAAACTATGTATACGTTCTGCAGCAAACGATACACTAGACGAATACATTATATCTGGATTTGGATTTGTTATATTAAAAAACTTATGTATTAATATATATATTTTATTTGTATATTTATCTTGAAATTCACGTAAATCTGATAATAATGAATCCATAATATTATCAACATTAATTCCTTTATTAAAACTATCTATATATGTTGTATAAAATCCAGATTCTTCGTATTCGTATTCTATATCTGGATTATTCATTTTATCTATAAATTTATAAAACCCTGTTAAATAATTATTATTTTTTCCATAATGTATAGGAAGATTTTTATAATCAAATTCGTTTTCTACTGATATAATACTAACATACATAAAAGATAAAAATAAAGAAAGAGCGTCGTATATTATATTTATTTGTACATTGTCATATGCATTTTTAAAATCTTCGTTTATTTTTTTAATATAAGAAGCTTCTGTTTTTTTAACAAATCCATTATCTTTTAAATACAATAACAAAAATTTAATATTATTTTTTATTATAGTATCATGTAATGGATTTTCTTCAATATATAATTGAACAGACGTATTGTTTTTCACAAATGTAAAATTTAATATTTCTTCATTTTTTGTATTTTTTAATATATAATTTGTATACTTATTAAAAATATTTAATTTTTTTATTTTATTATCATCATTAACATTAAAAATATCATTTAAAATTTTTAACGAATCGGTTTTCTTTTTATAAAATGTCATTGAATGTTTAAACGATTCACCTGCACTATCATAACTACTACATAATGGTTTTTTATCTTTATACAATTCTAAAAAATAAACTAATGTTTTATATTCTAAACATTTTTTATATATATCATCTGGATCACTAGATACTAAAGAAAACACATTGTTTGTTTTTTTTGTACATAATTTCAATCCTCTATTAAATTCAAAATCATTATTAGCTTTATAAATATCAACTATTATAGGTAAAAGTAACAAATCGTTTTCTGGATATATTGTAGTCATACTAGCATTTTCTGCAGATATCATATGCCTATAATGTGTATAAACATCTTCTAATATAAGAACATTGTCTTTTATTATAGGTTTAAGTTTTGGTAAAGTATCGTTTTCGTTTATAATTGTCAATGTTATATTTTTAGCCGAATTGTCGTTTTTTATAGTATTATAATATGTTTTTAATTTTTTTATATCCGGATTATTTTTATCTGTATTCATTAATTTTTTTTCAATATATTTATACACGTTTTCTAAAATAGGTAACATGTCTTTTTGTTTTTTTGTACGTTTTTTATTTGTAAAATCATGATAAGAATCCGCTTTAAGAAAACATAGAAATTGTTCATTAGTTAAAAAAGTTTGTACTTCTATTATATTATTCATTTTATTTATTATTATTATTATAATATTTTATTAATAATAAACAATATGAATACAACAACAACAACATTAAACAACGATACTATTTCTATAGCACCTATTGTACTTTTATTTTTAATTACAGTACTTGTTATTTATTTTACAGTGTATAATACAAACCAAACACCACAACAATATAATACTAAAAAATGTCCTATACATAATACACCATTAAATACAAATACATTTTATATACAACAAAACGTACCACAATATTATGATCATACAGATGTTGATAATATGATACCTAAAAACAATGCACGTGTTCATACATATACTAATACCAATACTAATACCGCATCAAAAAACACAAACTCAATATTAATAGGAGATAGTATTTCTAATGTACAAAATGGTACGTTATTAAGTTCAAAAGCACAACACGAATTAGATTCTATAACAAAAATTGTAAAATATAAACAATTATGTACTATTTAATAAATTTAATTTAATATACTTAAATTAATTAATTACTATTATTTGATTATTAAATGTCTTATACACCACCTAATCCATGGTTATGGTATACGTTTAAAGATAATTACGGAACAACTGTGTTTAATAAAGGTACAGCTGGACCTAGTATGGATGGTACATTAATGAATAGCGCTGTATGTTCGAATATGGACTACGCTATAAACGGAATGAGTTTGAGTTTGGTTAATAACGCGGTACTTTCGTCACAAAGTACTGGAAAATATATAAGTGTACCGTCTTTTACATTTGGTGGTACTGGATTCGCATGGTCTTTTTCGTGTTGGTTTAAAAAACAAAGTGGTACTGTAACAGAAACATGGGCAAGAATATTCGATTTTTGTGTTGGTAGAATGGGAAATACGGATTTTTGTGTTGGGTTTAATGGTAATGCAGGAACTGTTTTTTTTGGAAGATGTGATGCTAATTTAGGAAATACAAATCTTACTACTTCTACTAATTTATGTAATGGTAATTGGCATCATGTTGTTGTTGTTTATGATGGAAGTACTACTTTTACTATTTATATAAATAATAGTTCAGTTGCATCAACTAATCAAGTTTCTATTGTTAGTGCAACACGTAGTATCAATTTTATCGGACGTAGTACTTATGATAGTGACAAGTATTCAAGTATAATAATTGACGATTTTAGATTATATTCTGGATATTGTTTAACAACAACCGATATAGCTTATTTGTATAACCTAAGACCTGTTTTAATGTACGATTTTGAATATGTAACAGGTGTTGTTGTACCAAATATGGGTAGTTTAGGTACATCGTATAATGGTAATTTATCAAATACAATGACAAGTATAAACACAACAACTAGTGCAATAGGTATCAATTCATTAAGTATTAGTACAACAAAAACAAGTGGTTATATGTCTATACCGTCATCGACATTTTCAGATCCTACATATCATTGGACAATATGTTTTTATTATAATATAACATATATTAGCGGCGGTAATACGGAAAATTATAATCTTATATGTTTAGGAAATGATGTGTCTACAAATATATGTATAAACTGTATAAATAATGGAAATTTATTATTATTAATAAACAATACATATTTTCCTATATGTGCGTCAAGTTGTTATGATAGTGTATGGAGACATGTAGCATTAGTGTATAATGCTACTACAACTACATTAAATGTTTATTTTAATGGTGTATTGTGTACGTATCCAATAACAACAACAGCTATAACAAATATAACTAGACCTATGTATATAGGAGATAATACGTTTTTAATATCCGATTCAAATACATATAATACAACAACATTGTTTATTGATGATTTCAGATTATACAATAATATACTATTATCAGTAAACGAAATATCACAAATATGTGGTAATAATGTATTACGTACAACAAATTCTGGATTATTAAACACTATATTAAACGCGTATATACCAAATACAACAATGGCTAGTACATCGTCGTATTATACAAAATTAGGTAAAAACACTGTTAATTTGAATACGGTGTATTACAAATCTTATAGTTTATTGGGAAAAAATACGTCTTTTAATAATGGACTTTTTACACCAGCAAGTATACCTGGGTGTTGTCTTTTTTTATCAGCTGAAAAAGAAAATGTTATATTAAATAATGGAAAAGTACAACAATGGAATGATTTAAGTGGAAATAACAACAATGCTGTTCAAAACACTGTTAATAAACAACCATCATATAATACAAGTGACGGATACATGAACAATAACCCAAGTATTTATTTTGGTAGTGGAGTAACGGTAGGGTTAGATCTTAATAATTGTACAAATCTTTCAAGTTTAACAAGTTTTACATTATGTATTGTATTATATATGAATAAAAATATATATCAACAATCATTATTAAGAAATACATTAGGTGGTGCATCGGGTTATTATAAATTATTATTTCAAGCAAATAGTTCTTATTTACAAACAACAGTGTATAACAATAACACGTGTGTACCCAATACTCAAATGTATGCAAATTATCCATATTTATTTATAACAACAGTTAATATAAACCAAACAACATATATTGATAATGTATTAACTTATTTTAACGGAACACAAGATTCTTCAAATAATAATGTTGTAAATAATGGAAATATAATAAATCTAACTAATTTTAATATAGGATATGATGCTAATACGGGAAGTTCTTCTTTATATGGTGGTATACATTCTGTAACAATATACAATTCTATACTTACAATTTTACAACGACAACAATTAGAAGGATATATGATGTGGAAATTATGGAGTAATGGTACCAAATTTAACGCAAATCATCCTTATTATATAAAAACAGTAAACGATATTAGTAATTTATATAATATTAATACTTTTATCCTTAATACGGTAAATTGTTCTGTTGTTAATTCTAATTTTACAGGTAGTGGATATACAAATGGCAATGTATATTTTGGTAGTACAAGCTGGGTTAATTATTTTGTATACATAACAGGTTCAACATCAGGTTACGCACCACCTAATCCTGTTAGTTGTCAGGTATTATATACAAATAATAGTATAAATACTATAAATGCATCTTTAATACTAGCTTCTGATGATAATTTAAACGCATTATATATTAATAATATAAATATAGTAAATTTTAACCAATATTATTGGCCAAACATTGCTGTTTTAAATATATCTTTATTACCTGGAATAAATGTAATAGACGTACATAATGTAAACAATTCCGGCCTAGGCGGAATAGCGTTTTATATTAAAAAAACAGACGGTACGTTATTATGCCAAACAGATGCAAATACAAAATGTCGTTACATATAACAAACAACATGTAAAAAAATATTATTTTAATTTTGTTACTAGTATTATAATAGAATAACATTAAAATATATAAAAATGGAAATAAACGAAACATTAAAAGAACGAGAAAAAAGTATAAATAAAAATAAAAATATATCAAATAGAAATAGAAGTAGAAGTACATCAGATATAGATAAAAATATAGAAGATGTAAAACATGTAATAGGTGATGTTGAATATATAATAAACGATGGATTAAACATGTTAACACACACAGAAGAACTTGTAAAAGATATGACTATATTAAAACAAGATTGTTTTGCATCGTTTTTTAATACTATTCTTAATATTATATGTTGTCGTTTTGATACAACAATAGACGACGATGAAGAAGAAGAAGAATCTGTAAACATTATACAAAAAGAAAATAAAAAAAATACAACAATACCAAAACAAATAGAAAAAATAACAAGTAATACTACTACACCAACAACAACAGCTCTTAAAGATATACAAGAGTTTTTATACTACACGACAGATGAAGAATACAACAATACAACAATTATGAAAAAGAAAAAGAAAATAAAAAAGAAAAACGATATACCACAACAAAATAGATCATCTTTTGATTTAAATAAATACTAATATATTTTATTAATTACCCTTGACATTTATAAAACAATATAAGTAAATACAACACATCATACCAAACACTTTCCATCAAACACAAACAATGGAAACAACAAACACCATCAACATGGAAAACAACAATGAAACTTTCCCTATTATTGACACAGCAACAACAACAGTTCCTGATGTAGACAAACAACCAACTAAAAAAACAGCTAGAAAACCACCACAACCAAAACCTTCTGTAGAAGATATCAAAAACATTGTTTCTCCATATCATTTCTTAACACAGTTTTGTGAAACAACAGGTTCATCTATTGAACAAGTTGTAGAATTGTATGAGAATATGAAAAAGGTAGAAAACATGTTTACACCATTAACAAAAGAAGAATTGGCAAAAAAAAATATATCAGATTTAAAAACTATATATGTAGAAAAAAACGATTGTTTGTACACTTTATCACCACCTACTTATCCTAAAAAACAATCTCTTCCTCGTAAAAAAGAAGACCGTATTGAAACCATTCTTCAGTTTCAAAAAACCGATACATTTCAACAATACGAATTCACAAACTTGTTTAAAAACGACGAAGAATTAAAAAAAAATATACTATTACCACCAACAGTAAACATATCTATCATAAATTCACAAAGAAGAACAACTTATGGTGAACCATTGGTTTTTAATGATGACAGTGTAGAACTATTAAAAGATACAGACATGATCGAAGGAATGGTAACAGTATCATCAGACGATGATAAAACCATTGAATCTTTTGATCAAGAAAAAATAAAAGATTTCTTAAAAATACAAATAAACAATTATATTCAACAATTTAACAATGTATGTATTGGGAACAAAAAAGTAATGTACGAACATGTACAAGGAGAATGGGTTCCAGTAAATACAAGTGAAACTGTTTTAAAAATATACAATTCTTACATTTTAACAAAAACAGAAGAAAACAGCATACTACAAAAAACATTAAAACATCCAGAATGTGTTGAATTTATAAACGAACATCTTTTAGAACTATTCACAACAGAAATAAAAGCATCAACAGATAAAAAAAATACAAAATTATTACCATCTAAAAAAAACAACACTACTACACAAACAAAAAAAACAACAATTAAAAAAGAAAAGAAAACATCTACTAAAAAATCTAAACAACAAGAATTATCATTTCCTTTACAAAATTTTGAAAATAGCAGCGAAGAAGAAGAAATATAAGAATATAATTTACAAATTAATAAAAAATTTAAAAAAATAAAATTTAGAAAAAATAAAAAATAAAATTTAGAAAAAATATAAAATAAAATTTAGAAAAAATATAAAATAAAATTTAGAAAAAATAAAAAATAAAATTTAGAAAAATAAAAAATAAAATTTAGAAAAATAAAAAACATGTATATTATAATAAAAAGTACGTTACGTTACATTTTATTAGAATATATCTTTTTATTTTATAAATTTTTAAAATGCCTTGTTTTCCAATTACATTTTCAATACCTAAAGAAAAAATTATAAATATACAATCAGTATCTGTTAAAAAAAAATGGTTATCGTCTATTGTACCTAATTCGTTAGGACATAAAGGATATACTTATAATACAGAAGAAGAGTATTATAAGGAATATAAAGATTCGTATTTTGCTATAACATGTAAAAAGGCCGGATACGATTGTTTAAGACATTATGAAATATTAGCTAATGGTTGTTTACCGTTATTTAATGATGACGATATAAACAATTGTCCAGAATTAACCATGTTTAATTTTCCAAAAGAACTTATGAAACATATAAAAACAGTATACGATAAACATTCAGAACATTCTTCTTTTAATATTAACGAATTAAAAGAATTAAGAAAAACATGTTTAGAATATACCATGGAACATTTAACAACAGAAGCTACAGCATCGTATATTTTTAAATGTATGAATGTTACATTAACACCTACTACAACTGTATTGTTTTTATCTGGTAATACATCTATTGATTATTTAAGATGTTTAACGTTACATGGTATGAAAACATTATTAAAAACTAATTGTCATGATTATCCTAAAATATCACATTTATACACATCTGATACACAAACACCTGATCAGTTATACGGAAAAGGGTTTAGTTGTACAAAATTATTAGATGATGACGACTATAGAAATGATCAATTTGATCTATCTGTTATAAATGATATTTTACAACATAGATATACATTTGTAGTATACGGTTCGTTTCATAGAGGATTACCTTTTTATGATATAGTTAAACAAGTATATAAACCTAATGAAATAATATATTTGTGTGGTGAAGATTTTAATGCGTATTGTTTAGTTAATAATAAACCATATTGTAAAATACACCGTTGTATATTAAAAGAAGATATATGTTATAATGAATCGTATTGTTTTATAAGAGAAATGAATTCGTTTGTTTTTAATACATAATTAACGTGAATATAGTATAATAAAAACATGGACGGTTTGTTACTTTCTACAGTTTCAGAATGTCCTTTATTAGATACACATGATAGAGAAGGATTAACTGGATATATTGATTTTATACATATTAATGAAATAACAGATCCTGTTATGGTTGGTACAGATTGTTATAATAGACCTTTTATTACATTAACTGTTGATTTGTATTATTCTGATAATACAAGTATATCAACGTTTACTACTTTATTTAAACGATATACAGATACTTCTTCACATTTATGGCAATCGTGTAATTCTGGTTTATATATAGGATTATTTAATACATGTGGTGGTATGAATAAAACACAGTTTTTATTTTTATATTCTTTATTACAAGATAAAGAATATTATTTTAATAATATATCTAAATTAGAAAAAGAAGAAAAAGAAGAATACGATAATTTAAAATTATCATATCCTTTAAATAATAAAAAAATAGTAAAAGCTGTTGTTGTTTTACATAATGATATAAACAAATATTATAAATCTACTAATTCAGATAACGGTTCGCTATAATAATAACCATACAAATGAAAATTATTTAATAATGATACATGTTTTTCACGATTTAACGACATATTGCTTAATAACCATGGTTCAATATTTACAATAGTTGTATCTTGTACAGGTTGTAAAGATTTTAAATAAGTACCACATGCCCACCAATAATGTCCGCTATAATGATAAGGATGACGTATAGCGTTTACACCTACTGTAAAACGTTTTTCATCTTTTAATAAAGAAATACATTTTTCATGTTTTTTTATTAAAACGTAATCTAAACAATCTTTCCAATATTGTATATTTTGTTCTAAATCTGGTATAGTATATTCGTATATACCGTTTAACATGTATGTTGTAGATTTGTATCTAGTAACACCTTTTGTATGAAAATAAAAAACAATATCGTCATCGTTTATAGCTGATGGAATATTGTTTATAGTAAACGATTCGTATCCTTTACAACACGTATCAAGAAGTAGTACTTTTTTTCCAAATGTGGATAAATATATACGTAAACATTCTGTTTCTTTATTTAAAAATTCATCTTCATTGTCTTTTTCATTATTATTATATGGTATAATAGCATAACAACGTATTTCTTTTAATTTATCATACAATCCACTAAATATAACACGTGTTAATTGTTCACGTACAATTTCTTTCCAATTATTTAAACATGTAATATGATAATAAATAAAAATAGACATTTTCTTTTTTTTTAAAACATATATGTTTTTATTTTAATAGTATTAAAAAAAATATATATATTTTAACACGTTTCTTTTTAAGAAGTGTATATTTGTATACTATCACGAATAGTTTCTCTACATATAGGACATTTTCTTGTTATTTTATCCGTATTACATAATACACATACACATAAATGTTTACATGGTAAAAAAACAACATTGTAAGGATTGGTTAAACATATACAACATTTATTTTGTATACTGTTATTATTATTATTATTATCAGTTTTTTCTTCATACAATCCTTCTTTTTCTTCTTCGTTTTTTATTTCTTCATTTATTCTTAATTCTATTATTTTATCATCTATTGTGTTTATATGTTCTTTTATTATTTTCCATTTTAATCTTTGTTTTTTATCAATAATTTTTATATAATCTGATATAATATATATTAATTGTGATATTTTAATATGTGTTTTTAATATACATATATTTTCACTAAAACGAGATAACCATGTTTTTTCATTAGTTGTATTACTACCATATTGTATACATATATTTGTATCGTTTATTTCTACAATATAAGATACATACCATCGTTCATTTGGTGCACGATATTCTATAATATCACCTTCTTGTAAATATTCACGCCATTTTTGTACATATGTGTATAATGGATAAATATTACAAGAAAAACGATTTTCTTGTGTATCGTATCGAGAAGACCATCCTTTATAATGTATATGTAATATATCACCTTCTATATTTTTAATAACAGATTCATACCAATTACCATCCATATCACGCGCATCAACCAAATCGTTTATACATAAACGGTTTCTCCATTCTTCCATTGTATTGTATTGATAGTATAATAAGTATATTTTTATATTGTTTATTTTTTATTTATTAATTGATTATAATAAAATAGTATAATAAAACACGTTTTATTTTTTTACGATACATTTGTATAATCGTAGCAATAATAATTATTCATTCTGTAATTTTTTTGAACACCAGGTAAAGGATCACCACGTCCTGGTATATTACCCAAATCTACTGGATAATCGTAACTGTTTAAACGATAAGATGATGTATCTACAGTATATACTCCAGCATCTCTTCCTTTAGGTGCATCGTATACTTGAATATCAAAACTTTTAAGCATGTCTTTTGGATTATTACATACCATATGATAAGGTGTATGATCTGAATAAGTAGTTTGGTTTATATTTAATTTATAATAATTTGATGCAGTTTTACATGAAGTAGAACCTGGTGCAAGAGAATATGTACCAACTGGACAAAGTGTACATGAATTATATAATCCGTTTGGTGCATAACTTCCAGCTGGACAAAGTATACATAATGTAGATCCAGTTTCTTTATCTACACTACTTCCAGCTGGACAAGGTGTACATGAACTTTGTCCAGTAGAATTTGAATATGTTCCGTTTGGACAAGATGTGCACATAGAACCATTAGAATAAGTACCTATAGAACAAGACGAATAACATTGATTATTTTTTGTTTTATTAGGACAAGAAATAACACATGTAGTACCATCTTCTGAAATATAAGAATTAGTTCCTGAACAAGATAAAACACATTGATTAGAATTAAGTGAAGATATGTATCCAGGAGAACAAGATTTTACACATGTATTTGTTGTACCAGCTTTAATATATTGTCCAGTACAATTATTATTTGAATACAATGTATTTATATAATAAAAATAGCCAATAATACATATAATAATTACAATAATAAAAATAACACCACCAGCAATTTCTGAATCTCCCATTTATTGTTTAATTATATTATACTATTTTAATTATTATATATTTGTATAATCGTAGCAATAATAATTATTCATTCTGTAATTTTTAGCACGATTAGGTACAGGATCACCACGTCCTGGTATAGCACCTAAACTTGCTGGATAATCGTAACTGTTTAAATTATAAGACGACGTGTCTACAGTATATACTCCAGCATCTCGTCCTGTAGGTGCATCGTATACTTGAATATCAAAACTTTTAAGTTTATCTTTTGGATTATTACATGCCATATAATAATGTCTATTTTCTGGATAAACAGTTTGATCTATATTTAATTTATAATAACTTGATGCGTTTTTACATGAAGTAGAACCTGGTGCAAGAGAATATGTTCCAATTGAACACGATGTACATGAATTGTATAATCCATTTTGAGAATAAGTTCCAATAGGACAAGATGTACACGATGTAGATCCAGTAGTTGCGTTTACACTATTTCCAGCTGGACAAGTTGTACATGAACTTTGTCCAATAGAATTTGTATATGTTCCGTTTGGACAAGGTGTACATGTAGAACCATTAGTAGAATAAGTACCTATTGGACAAGGAACACAATTACCACCAGCAGTAGATGTTTGTCCAGCTGGACAAGGTGTACATACACCGCTTCCAGATGTAGAAAATTGTCCAGCTGGACAAGGTGTACAATCGTTACCAGCTGTAGATGTGTAATTAGTAGGACAAGGTGTACATTTACCACCAGCAGCAGATGATTGTCCAGAAGGACATATTGTACATCCTGTACTTGTACTATTTAATTGATAATTTTTAGAACATGTAGTGCATGTATTATTATTAACATATTGGTTACTTAAACAAGAAGTACAATTACTACCAATAGCAGATACTTGTCCATCTAAACAAGGTGTACATATACCATCTCCTGATGTTGAATGTTGTCCAGCTGGACAAGGTGTACAATCGTTACCAGCTGTAGATGTGTAATTAGTAGGACAATTTGTACATTTACCACCAGCAGCAGATGTTTGTCCAGCTGGACATATTGTACATCCTGTATTTATACTATTTAATTGATAATTTTTAGAACATGTTGTACATATATTATTATTAATATATTGATTACTTAAACAAGAAAAACAAGTACCACCAGCAGCAGATGTTTGTCCAGTTGGACAAGGTGTGCATACATTATCTCCTGATGCAGAATGTTGTCCAGCTGGACAAGGTGTACAATCGTTACCAGCTGTAGATGTGTAATTAGTAGGACAATTTGTACATTTACCACCAGCAACAGACGATTGTCCAGCAGGACATATTGTACATCCTGTACCTGTACTATTTAATTGATAATTTTTAGAACACGTAACACACGTGTTGTTATTAATATATTGATTACTTAAACAAGAAACACATGTAGTTGTATCATTTGTAGTAACAGACACTTGTCCAGATAAACAAGCTGTACAATCGTTACCAGCTAACGATGTTGTACCAATATCACAAGCTGTACATGTACTACCTGATACAGAATGTTTACCAGCAGGACAAGGTGTACATTTAGAAGCTCCTGTATCACTTGTATAATTTTTATCACATGGTTTACATGGATTACCGTTTACACTATACGTACCACCATTACATGCTAAACATATTCCTCCATCTGTATTTGAACTTCCATCTGGACAAAGTGTACATGTTTTACCATCTGCACTAGTATAACCAGGTTTACATGCTATTGTAGTTTTTTTAGATGAATATACATAAAATCCAATAATTCCTATAATAAAAAGTAAAAAAATAACACCACCAATCATTTTATAAAAGAAAAATAAAAAAAATATAAATATCCTTGACAATAATAAAATAAAAATGTAACAACCAAAAACAACAACAACAATGGAAAATACAACCACTACCACTATTCCAAACGAATTTGAACTGTTTACAGATCTTACTCGTGAAATGTTAAACATGATTCAACATTTAACACTTGAATGTAAAGAATTAAAAAAAGAAGTAGCTATATTAAAAAAAAAACAAGATGTTGTTGAAGAATTTTTGTTCTTAACAAACGAAGAAAAAATATACGATATTCAAGATGAAAAAATAATAACATTAGTATTTGTATATAAAAAACCTATTTTATATTTTTCATTATTAATAAAATTTATCGAATTATACAACAACATTGTTTCTAATGGATTATTTGTAAATCCTATTCATTCTGTTGAAACAGAATTAAACAGTATTGACAACGACGATGTTTACGAAAACGTTAAATATTTTTTACCAACAGCTGTATATAATCAAATACGAAATAAAAAAGATCCTAATCAATATGTTGATAAAATAAGTATTAATTTAAAAGAATCAATGGTAAAAATGATTAAAAAAATAAACATTATAATAAGAAACGATGAATTTTCTTTTATGAATATTTATGATAATGATGGAATAGATATAACATCTTCTTTTACTATACAACAAAACACATCAACAACTAAAAAAATAAGCATTTGTTTTTAAACAACCAAAAAACAAAAACATAACATCCCAGACATTAAAAAATAAAAATAAATAAATCTAAAAAATGATACAAAAACTGTATTCTTTTTTAAAATATTGTTTCTTTTTTATAACTGATAAAATTAAAAATAAAAATAAAAAAACTCAAATTAAAAAAACATATAAAAAAAAACAACATTTAAAAAAAACAACAACAACATCTAATAATAAAAGAATAAAAATATCAGCAGCATTACGAAAAAAGGTATGGTATACATATATAGGTAAACAAAAAGGAGTATCTTTGTGTTTATGTTGTAAAACAGAAGAAATTGGGCAATTGGATTTTCATGTTGGACACGTATTATCTGTAAAAGAAGGTGGTGATACATCAATAGACAATCTTCGTCCTATTTGTTCAACATGTAATTTAAGTATGGGTAGTATACATATGTATACTTTTATTAAAAAAAATGGATTTTAATAAAAAAATAAGAATGTATAAACATCAAAAAATCTTTTTAATACAAACATCAAAAAATCTATAAAAAGTACGTTACGTTACGTTTATAATTTTATTTAAAATAAGAACATGCGCTTGTTATAGGACTTGTTGTATATATATATAACGGCTTGTTTAAATGACATTGTGTTTTTAACAAAGGTCTTATTTTTAATAACCATTTATAATCTTCACCGTCGTTCATATCATCAAACATAACATGTTTACATATGTTAGAATTAAACATACACCAATGCCATATATGTCGTTGATACATTTCTTCATGTGTTGTAGTGTGTAATGGTATATAATCGTCTATTTTATTATTCATATCCGCGTTAACAATAAAAGACGTTTTACCATTATCTAATGAACATGTTTGTTGAAATGAAAAAACATGTATAGTAGGTGACTGATCAGCTACAAACAATAATCGATATATATAATCATCAGATACATCATCATCGTCATCAATAAATGTAAAAAAATATCCTTTTACTTGTTTTAATAATAAATTACGTTTTGTACCAATTTTATTTTCACCATTATCAACATTAACCAGTATTTCTACAACCGATGTAGATATATTATTATGTGTACAAAAAGTAGTTATTTGATTATTTAATTTTTGTATTAATGATTGTAACGATTGTTTTCTTTTTTCTAATGAAATAATTAAAATACTTAAAAAACAAGTAGTCATTTTTTCTAATTAATTTATATAACATGTAAAAATAAATGAATAAAAACGTATTTATAATATAAAAAAATAATTGTTTTTTATTAATAACTAACATTTTATTTATAAATATGAAAGGATCGTATAATTTAGCATGTTATATAAGAGATACAGGATTATTTGAATTATTAGATTTTTATAATCATCCTTATTTTTTAAATATAGAAAAAATACCAAACGACTTTAAACAATCTAGTGAAATAATAATATTAAATTATACAGTATATAAAATTAATAATTATAATATAAAAGAACTTATATTGTGTGATAAAAAAAATACAAAAAACAATTTTATATTAATTGATAAATTTAAAATAATTTAAAAGAAAAAAGAAATAAATATTAAAAAAATGAATGATCATAAATTAACAACAAAAAAAAACAACCAATGTTATAAAGACCATCGTTCAACTTTTTTAAATTCATATAATAATAAATTAAACGATATTCTTTTAAATGGTACAAAAGAAGAAGAATATGAATTTATATTAAAAAGTATGCCATATATTAAAAAACATGCTCAAGAACATTCTAAAAAAAAAATAGACGAACAACAAGAAGAAACAACGCCTGTTTTATCTATTGATGATACAACATTAAAACCACAACATACTATAGAAAAATACATTATAAAAAGTAACGGTATAAAACGTGGTGCTTTTTATAAAGAATTTATGGAAAATGTGTTAAACGAAATAACAATAGATGATAGTATTCCAACAGAAGAAGATGAAATAACAACAACATATATTTCTTTTAAATGTACATCGTGTAAATCTAATTTAACAACTATACCATCTGAAAATTTATTAGTTTGTCAAAATTGTGGATTATCTAATCCTTATCAAGATTTTAGTACATCTTCCCAATATTATAAAGATGTTGAAATTCTATCTCATTTTGCGTATAAACGTATTAATCATTTTCGTGAATGGCTTACACAAATACAAGCAAAAGAATCTACTATTATACCTGAAGATGTTATTATAAAAATATTAAAAGAAATTAAAAAAGAACGTATACAATCATCAGATGATATAACAATATCTAAAATTAAAAAATATTTAAAGACAATAGGATATAGTAAATATTACGAACATATACCTATAATAATAAACAAAATATGTAATAAACAGCCATTAGTTATAGATAACGATACAGAACGTGTATTAATACGAATGTTTAAAATGATACAATCACCATTTGAAAAACATTGTCCACCTACACGTAAGAATTTTTTAAGTTATTCTTATACATTATACAAATTATGTGAACTTATAGGTCGAAAAGATTTATTACCGTTATTTTCATTATTAAAAAGCCGTGAGAAATTATTTTCACAAGATAAAATATGGAAAAATATATGTATAGAATTAAATTGGACATTTATACAAAGTTTATGATGAAGTTAATGAAGACATTTCTACGCCACAAGGTTTATTCATAAATTGATGATAAATAGCATAATAACACATATAAATAACTGGAAAGAATAAAGCTACAAGAACAGATATTATTTTTGTAACCATATTTTTATTTTCTTTATTACATTTCAAAGACATCATTATAGCTACAACAGTAACAGTTAAAGATATCAACGATTTTATAAGCATGACTATTGTATTAACAGTATTACTAGTAGAATTAGTATCAGTAGTATCTGAACCAAAATGGTCTTTTTTATTTTTATAATTTAAAACATCGTTAGCAAAAAATTCCATTTTTATATATTTATTGTTATTATTATTTAAAGAATAGAAAATATATTTATTTTATTTTCGTTTCTTTTATTATATTTAAAATAAATATATATAAATAAAAATGGAACAATATGATCCAACAACGTATACTATGTCTGAAGAAAAACAAAAAGAATTAGATATTCATATTCAAAAAATGGATACTAAACTACGTGATATACGTGTAAATTTAGCAGAAGATCGTATAAAATTACCAGATCAAAATTATGCATTAATTAGTATAGTATCACCAGAAAATAATCAAAAACACGATAAAATATGTATTAAAATAAAAGGTGTTTTTGGTTTATTAGAAGATGCAAAAGGATACGCAAAACAATTAATGGACGAAGATCCATTATTTGATATATATGTTGTTAGTTTATACGAATGGTTACTTCTTCCACCTAATACAAATAGTATAAAAGAACAAGTATATACAGATGAAGATCTGAATACAATGATATACGAATATAGAAAACATCAAGAAATATCTAAAAAACAATTTGAAATACGTAAAGAAGATCTAAAAAATAATCCAGATATAAATAAATTAATAAATGAAGAAAACGATATGAATATACAACGTTACGTTGAACAAGATAAAAATATTGAAGAAGATAAAGAAACAGAAACCAAATAAAGTATTTTTAATTATGAAATCTGAATTATTATATCCTGAAAATGAACCAGAATGTATAAATATATTATCTTATTTTAAAAGTACACAAGATGTTAAAGAGTATATGAAAACACAAAATGTTTTGTTTTTAGGTTGTTGTAAAAATGTAAGTATTTATATTCCTACATTATTATATCATATAAACAATTGTGGAAATAAATTTAATTCGTTTCAAGTACTTCTTTATGAAAGTAATTCTATAGATAATACACGTCAAGTATTATTAAATAATATAAAAGATAATTATATATATATATTCGATGATTATAAAATCAATACATGTAATATTAATACAGAAAATATACGTACATTATATTTAGAAAGAGGACGTAATATATTATTAGATGAAGCGAAAAAATTAAATACTGATAACAAATATCAATATTTAATTATATTAGATACAGATGATGTAAACAGTAGTGGTGACTTTGTAAATAGTATAGAAACGTGTTTTTATTATAATACTTGGGACGTTTTGTTTAGTAATAAGAAAAATGGTTATTATGATTTATGGGCTTTACGTAAAAAAAAAGATTGTGAATACGATATATGGAAATCTTTTTTTAAAACCCATACATCATGTTTAAATTATGAACCAGGTTATTTATTAGAAGTAGATTCGGCTTTTGGTGGTATAGCAATATATCGTTTTTCAGATATATTAAAACAATGTTATTATAGTAATGGTTGTTACACATGTGAACATATACATTTTAACAAATCTATTAAAAAAAAAGGAGGTAAATTATATATAAATACTAGTTTTTATAATTAGTAACGTTATGTCAAAAGATCATCGTCTTTATGTTTATCTATAAATTCATCGATTTTATCATTACATAATAAATGCACGTTTTCTTTAATTTTTTCTATATTCCATGTCCACCATTGTATTTTTAACAACCATTCGATTTGTTCTTGTGTGAATCGATATTTTATAAATTTTGCAGGATTACCACCAACAATACTGTAAGGTTCAACATTTTTTACAACATGACTATTACAAGCTATAACAGCACCATCACCGATACGAACACCTGACATAATCGTTACATTTTCTGCTATCCATACATCGTTTCCAATAACCACATCACCACGTGATGTTGGGAGTCCAGGTATTTTCGTGGTAAATACATCTTCATGTATGTAACCAAATGGATAAGTAGATACCCAATCAGTACGATGATTACCACCAAGATATATTGTCAAATTACTACCTATCGAACAAAAATTACCACATGTGTAATTTGCATCTCCAGGCCACTGTTTAAAAGTCGGTTTACCATATGTATAATTCATTTATTATAACGAAAATAAAATTTTTTTATTTATAAAAACACATTTAGTAATTTTAATACAAACAGTACATAAACAAAAAATTATAATTAGTAACGTCGTTTATAACGACATTGTTTTTGTTTTTATTATTTTATTATTTTTATTTATTTTATTTATTTTTATTTATTTTTTATTTATTTTTAATATATCTTCGTAAATTTTTCTGATGTTCTGTTAATGTTGTTTTATTGTTTTTAAAATAAGTAAGTATAGTATAATTACATTGTGGACAATTTTTATATTTTTTTAACCTATACACGCATTTTGTACATATATTTATAGAACATGGGCATATGTTTATAATAGGATGTTGTGTATCGTAACAAATATCACACGGTGTATATTCTTCTGCACGTTTTTCTTCTGTATTTTCTATTAAAGATTTTTTCATAGTATAAACAATATCTACTAACTCGGATTTCAAACACACGGAATAACCCTTGACACCGTGTCTCTTACAAAAATGTTTCAGTTCAGCAACAGTCATGGCTTCCATAGCACGCCTTGAGATAGTACTATGGCGTTGGTTCATTGTGTATAGTTTTATGTATACATATTAAAACATGTCGTGGATATATATACATACATAAACTATAATAATATAAACAAATAGCCTTAAATAGCCTTAAACAGCCTTACAAAGTTAAATGTCTATCATGTTAAAAGACAGTTTATTATTTTATACTATTTTTTCATTTATAGATACACGTTATGGTTCAGATTCTAAATTACGTGTATTAAATAAAAAATATTATAAAATATGGAAAAAAGAACGTTTAAAAACAACATTACGGTTACATTTTAATTATACGCGTATAGTTCATATAAATAGAAAAATAAGCCGTACTTTTTTAAATAATATGAATACATTACCTGTAAGAGATATAACAAATAGAACACATTATTTTATATATATACATAAAACAGTATCTGTTTTTATAAAAGAGTCGTTATTAACAAATAAAAAAGATTTTTTAATTATGTATTATATGGTAATAATTAATTACATTATGTGTCCAGGATTTAAATCTATATGTTGTGAAATATATCCTATGTTGTATAAAAAATTATATAAAAAATATATAGAATCGTTACGTTTACAATTATACAGTTTACACAATTATTTAATATCTAAAAACATATTAAATAAAAAAATACATAATATATATTATTAATTATTAATTATTAATCAATGTATAATACAAAAAAAAGCTTTATTTTCTAAAGATACACAATGTGTATATGTGTATAAAACGTGTAATATATGAGAAATAGGAAATGTAATATGTGTATTATACATAGTATTAAAATTAAAAATATTATCTAAAAAAAAAGTATTAATATATACAATAGGTATAGGTGTATTATAAAAATGTATTATTGTATTTAAAAATGATAAATGTTCTAGTATATGTTTATACATAGTATATGTCATTTGTAAATGAAAAGGATTTTCTTGTATAGTATATAAAAAAGAAGTATCATGTTCGTTTAATAATAGTTCTATAATATAAACAGAAGAAGGTGTTTTTGATATAAAATCTAATATTGATATATCGTATTGTATAGTTGAATATATAGTTATTGGTAATTTATTATTATTATTATTATTATTATAATGTATTTTATATATTTCTTTTATATATTGTAATATAATATAAGGATTATAATACGTTATTTCTTTTTTTATTTTTTTTTTATTCTTTATAGTATTTTTTTTTTCACATAAAGTGCCTTTTATTAAAAACATGCTAATTATTATTAATTGTTTTTATTTTGTATATTTCCAAAAGTATAGAATGTTTTTATTATAATTTAATGATATATTTTACGAGAAAACCATAAAAAGGCATAACTGTCAGTTAGTTTTCTATTTGTATAATAACCATTATAACATGTGCTTATTATTTTTTTATTTGATATTTTATCATATATACCACTTTTAGAAGAATTTATCGGTACTGATATATGGTATAAACGTATATACGTGTTTTTATAAATAGAATTATCGAATACTTTACGTAACAAATGTGGACCTGTTGGACATAATACATTATTACCATAATAATTATGTTGTATATTGTGTATTATATTATTAACATAGGATGTTGTTAAATCTGTATTTGGTATAGATATATAAACAGCGTTATATATTCCTACAACATCGTTATCAATACATAAAACATGTATATCGTCTTTATTTATAAATGTACGTAAAGGTTCTCTGTTTATTTGTTTATTATCAAAATAACAACCACCTTCTTTATTTATTATACAAGCTCTAAACAAATCGGCTTTATATGCACCAGGTATTATTTTATTATACGCGTTTATAACATCTGTGTCATAATGTTGTTGTAAATAATGTATACTATCTTCGTTTGTGTAATGATAGTATTCGTATTCTGGATTTAATTCAAGAAACGTTTGTATTGCATTATATTGTGTTAATGTACAAATAGATGTTTTAGATGTTTGTATTATTTTTTTAGGTATTTTTTGTTCATAATTTAAAGGTATTTGTGTTAATTGTAAAGAGGGACATGTTATAGTATATGTATGTTTATAAACGTTTTTACCATTAGTATTGTTTTTATGTATAAATATACGTTCGTATATATTATTATTATCGGTATTGTATATATGTAAATATATATTATAATTTATTGTATCGTTATCAAGTCTTCTTATAATAAAAAAAACAGTTGATGGGTTTATATAATATACAACATGATGATAATCGGATTTATCATGTATAGATGTTTTTATAAGTATTGTTTTATTTTGTAATGGTATATGATTTCGTTTTGGTATATAATGCGGTATTGATGTAGTATAATTGTTTAATTTATTAATATGGATATAAGTATTATATACATATTTTATATAATTAAAAAACGAACCATATCGTATATATACATATATAAGATAAATTAAAAAAACAACCAAGATACTAGTTTTTATTTCTATTTTATTAGTCATTATTAATTCATGTATATTTTTTATATTGTATTAATAATTCCATAATCCATTGTTTTCCATTAAAATTGGGTAAATAATAAGACGTAAGAGAAGAATTTAAAATAGTAGTAGTATCAATAGATGTATTTGTTATGTTTTCAAGTATATTTTGGGTTAAATGTAATTGTTGAAGAGTAGAATACCAATTTGATAATATTAAAAAAGGATATTGTCTATTATATTCTACTGTTTTGTCAGATTGTGTAAAATGAGTACGTAATATTTCAATAGATGTTACATTATTAATAGTATTATCTAATGGAAAAGTAATAGTATTTGTATTACCTGATAAAAATAAGACAGTTTCTTCTGTAGTATTCATTTATTAAAACCGTGTTATATTTATATATATTTTTTATTAATAATACATAATAAATAATAAAAATATATGTATTGTTAATAAAATGATATTTCAATTATCATCATCAGGTTCTTTATGGGGATTTCGTTTAGATTTAACTATTGATCATTTTGTATCTTTACAAACATTATTATCGTTTTATAAAGAACAGCTTATATATACGTTAAAACTATATAATTTAGAAATATTAATAGAAGAAGCTAAAAAATTAACATTACATATACATGGTTGTACAACATTAGATGAATTACGTGCACATATATTAACATTAAACAGCGAACGAATAGTATATATATGTAATCATTGTTAGTTAAGAAGGTACTGAATTTAAAAACGTGTTTACAAATGTAACCAAATTACCTATTGTACGTGGACCTGAAAAAGTTGCTACTATTTCATTATCGTTTTTTGTTATAACTACAGTAGGTGTACTGTTAATATTAAATAAAGAAGGTTTTTTCGATGTTGTGGAAGTGATATCACATGTTTCGTATGAAATATCGTTTGAACTGGCATATTGTTCAAATTCATCCCAAACAGGTTTAAAATTAACACAATGTCCGCAATTTTTCATATAATAATATTCTACTTTATATTTATTGTTATTTGCGAACATTTCATTATTAAAATAAGTACTATTATCAAAAAAGATTGTTTTTAAAAGAATATACAATAATAAAATAGTAATAATAGTAACTAAAACAATATTATAAAAATCCATACTTTTATTATTTACAATAGAAGTAGTTGTATCCATTTTATATATTTATTTAATTAAAAAGATAATAATTTAAATTAACATTTAAAAATGAAATAAATATAAAATAAATTTAAAAAAAAATTAGTATACTATACTAAAATACAACATTTTTTAATAATAAAATGAGTAGTACCTATTATGTGAATTGTATATGTAAGTGAATAATTGTTTTGTATATTAATAGTATTTAATATTATGTTTATAACTTGTGTATAATTTGAAAATTGTTGTAAAAACAATAATCCATTACTTTTTATTTTATTCCATATTTTAGGTATTAATACATGTAATGTTTGTTCATCAATAAAATAATCAATACATATTAAATCGTAATCGTAATCATTATATACATTTATTATATAATCTAACCATTTATCAGATGTAGAACTGTAAAGAGATGTATTTGTTTCAGAAGGTATACCTTTTTGTATACATTTATGATAATCTAAAAACATTTCAGGTGAAAAATCTATTACATATTGATTAAAAATAGTAGTAAAACGTGAATAAAAATTTAACATGAAAAATAAAAATAAAGATGTTTTGGATTTTGTTATTCCTAATATTTTACCATTTTCAAGAGACATACACAATGTTGTTAATAAGGAAGAAGAATCTGGATCTAATGATAAATATGTAATAGGTACTATAGCTCCCATAAATTGTAAATATTCTGGTGTAAACATTCGTATAGTATAAAAAGAAGAAGAATATGGTATTATAGAATTCATAATAGTAGTACTTAATTTTAAAAACATGTTTTAAAAATAGAAAATAAACATGTTTCTAAAATTAATTATTTAAAGAAACAAACAACAAACATGTCGTCTTATTTTCTTTTTTATAATTTAGGAAATACGTGTTATTTAAACACAGCGTTACAATGTTTATATACAAATACAGTATTATGTGAAATATTTAAAAAACCTTTAAAAACGTGTATAACTGTATCGTATTTATATATATCATTATACAATATGTATTCTTTTTTATTTAATAAAAAAGAAGAAAATATAACAGATAATACAACATGTATGTATTTTTTACAAGATATTTATAAACACTATTGTAATAAATACAATATACAAAGACATTCACCAGAAGATTCGTTAGAATGTTTTATACGTTTAATAGATACATGTTTAGTGTACGATAACGATAATAATGAAGATACATCGTTATCTGTTTTATATAGTAAAATTAATAATGTATTAACATTTCCATGTTGTAAACATGTTATAACAAAAAATGAACTTTTTTTATCATTAGATTTATGTTATAATACCAATACATCTACATTACATAAAAATAATATTTTGGAGTTATTATCTTTTTTTTTTAAAGAAACAATTGTATATAATACAGAATGTGATAAATGTAATTTAAAAGTAAATATACTTCATCAATATAGATTAATTAAAATATCACCATTATTGTTATTAAATTTAAGTTTAGGTCCATTAGAAAATGAAAATATTGAAATATGTACCGAAATACTATTAGATAATACAGTATATACTTTAAACAGTATTGGTTTATATACAGGTGGACATTATTTATCTATAGTACAAGATAGAAAAGAAAAACATGTTTATCATATTATAAGCGATTATAGTATACTTCATACATATACATCTATAAATGGTACAATATTAAAAAATATTAAATTTATGATATATTCTTTATAATATAAGGATTTGTTTTATTTTGTAATGAAACAATAATATCATGTCTATATATTTCATAAGAAGATACAGGATATAATGTATTCCATTTATGTATTAATTTTCTAGAAAGTACTTTAGAATAAAATAATTTTCTATTTTTAGGTTTATATGTATGTAAATAATACAAACATGCTCGTGCGATTATACCTTTTGTTGAATTATTACACACATAAAAAAAGGAAGTATTTGTTGTAATTTCATCTGTATATGGTTTATTTGAACGAAACGAGTTAACAGATGGTAAACATTTGTAAATTAAATGTAAATCGTAAAAACATGTTTTTTTTTCATTTATAGATTTTAAATAAGATTGTGGTATAATATGTTCAATTGTAAAATAAAGAGGTTTTATATGTTTTTGTATTAAAGGTGTTTTTGTATATAAACATGTATTATCGATATAATGTATATATTTTCTTGTTTTTGAATGTAAAGAAAGAAAACGATGGTTTAATGTACTACTACGATGTATATAAAATGAAAAAGATGTTACGATAAAAAAAAAGGAAATATGTTTAATCATGTTGGTTTTTTAATACAAAAATATATAGTATTTGTATCACGTACTTCAACTGTTATATTACGTTTTTTAAAATATTTTATAATAAAGTGTATTAATTCGTTAGTTTGTGTTTGTGATAATAAAGGATATCCTTTTAATATAATAGATTTAAAAATATAAAAAGTATAAGAATATATACCTAATTTATAATAACGTACAATATTATTTTCAATAAATGTAGCAAGTTCATAAAACATTTCATGTTTTTTTTGTTTTTTTAATTTATTAATTTGTTCAATTTCTTTTAACATAATGTATTTTTGTGTTAAGTATTATAAATTAAAATAAGAGACATAATTAAATAACTATAAAATGACACCTTTAGAAATAAAAGAATTTATTTTAAAATTACGTAATAATGATGTATCTATAACAATAGAAGAAAAAACAAGTTTTGAAACAGAATTTCCTATATTGTATAAAACATGTATGATACCAAATTTTGATATATCTTTATTAAATTACATGTTAAATTTAAAAGAAACAATAGATAATGGTGAAATGTCTACTTTTGATGCAAGTGTACAAGTAAGTACAAATTTAGCTAAAACGTATATTTATGATAAAGCTGATAGTATTATAAAAGAACCAACAGAATATGAAAAACAACAAGCTTATAATAAATTAAAAAACATTGTTTAAAAGTATAATAAATTATATTATAATACATAATAAAAATATCACATTTGTTATTATGGAAAAAACACTTGTTATTATTTTAGCAGAAACAAGAGAACATGAAACAACATTTGATAATTTTAAAATAAATGTTTTAGACGAATTGAATGTAGATTTGTGTTTATGTATAGGTATAAAAAACGATTATAATTTTGATAATATGTACTACAAAACTGCAAAATATAAAAAATTATTAGACGAATATACAGAAGATTATGGTGTTTATTTTGAATATGTTTATAACGAATTAACTAAAAATGTAAGTGAATATGAAGAATATACAATTAATTATTTACATAAGGATGATACCAATAATTATATTTTTACATCTGATAATAATAAAATAATTATAAAAGATACAGAAAATTATCCAAATAAACCTGAAATACAATTATATAAAAAAAGAAAACACTGGCGCACATTTTTAAAGTTTAAAAGTCAATTTTTAGGAGGAATAAAAGACGCGTTTTATGAACATAAAGGATCTGGTGGTATTCTTATTTTTTATAGATATTTGTTATTAGATTATTTAATTAATGCTGATATAATAAACAAATATGATAGATTTGTTATTACTAGAAGCGATTATATATACACATTACCACATCCTAAAATGGAAATATTGAATAAAGATTATATATGGGTACCAAACGGTGAATATTATAACGGAATAACAGACAGACACGCTGTTTTATCTAAAAACAACATTGTATCTTATTTAAATATATTACAAAACATGATATGTTATTCAAACAAATATTATAGATTTTTAAAAAATTATAATCATTCATATTGGAATTTAGAAAAAATTATATTGTTTAATTTAAAATATAATAACATAAACCATGTATATATTTTCCCTTATATCATGTATACTATAAGAACTGAAAACGGCACATCTAGATGGTCTTCTGGTATATATGATGACAACTTAGGATACTATATAAAATATCCTACAGAATACAAAATAGCTTGTGATATTAAACAAGATTTTATAGATAAAAATATACAATTAAATGATTTTTACAAAGAACAAATGATTAAGATCATTTTTTAACAAAGTCGTTTAATATACCGGATATTTTTCCATATATTTTTACAGGATCATTATAATACATATCGGGAAAATTATAATATTTTTTTAAATAAAAAAGTACAGCACCTAATTTATTTTTTTCTAATTGTTTACGATCTAATAATGTACCATTTACATTATAAACAATATATGGTAAATTAAATTCAGGTATAGGTGTTTTCATATAAAAATAAACAATAGTAGAAAAAATATAAGAAAATGGTAATAATCTATTAGATTTAGATCTTATAAAATCTAAACTTTTTATAATTATTTCTACATATTGACTATTATTTTCAATTTCAGATGGTAAATTTAATATAGAAAGAATATCTTTATATTTTTTATCGTATTTTTGTATTAAAAAACGTTCAACATTATTATAAAATTTTATTTTTGTATTTGTATCATTAAATATTTTATTAATTAGATGTTTAAAATCAGATAAGTCTTTAGACATGTTTTTATTAATTAATTGTTTTTGTTGGAAACCAGTTAATAATGTACCTAAACTTATACTAGAATGTTCTTTTAAAGATACAATATACACAACAATATAATCTATTGTACCATAAATGTCATCTGTATTATTTAAATGTAAATACAATTCTGTATTTGTTTTTAAAGATAAAAAATAAGACCCTAAACTATTAATAGATAATATTTGATATATACGATAGGCTGTACCAATTAAAATATTAATTTTATCATATTCTGTATCAAAAGGTTTTAATTGTAAAGATATAATATGATAATCGTTTTGGTCTAATAATGGTGGTAAATTATAATTGTATACTACGTCGTCTATAATAGATTCTATTTGTTTAGTTGGATATTTTTTTTTAAGTGTAAAAACAATAACACATAAATAAACAGTTATATCAATACGTACATGTTCTACAGATTGTAAATATTGTAATTGATAAGATAATAATGTTTTTTCATAATAATTATCAAATAGATCTTTAGGAACACCCATTAATTCTATTAAATTAATAAATTTTTTATTATACATAAATCCTATAAACATATTAAGTCCTTTAAAAAATTCATCACGAAAATCTTTACTTTTTCCTTTATGTGATAAATTAGTATTAAAAATAGAAACGTTTTCTATATCGTTTTCACGAATTGTAGCATTTTCATGTACAGTATCAAGCATTAATTCGAGTAAATTGTTAAATGTTATATTCATGTACGATTTTAAACATAAAAACAAAATAGCATATCTATGTGCATCTGATATTGTTTTTTTATTTGAAAAAGGTAACTTTTTATATAATTGTACATTAGCTTTTAAACACATCATTATAGCACCAATATTAGGTTTTGTACCTCTGTAATATTTCAATACTGCCATAATATAAGAATATTCTGGTGGTTGTACTTTTTTTTCCATTGTTCTTTGTTGTAAAATAGTAGACGTTAAAAATTGTAATAATTCTTTACGATTTTGTCTTCTTAAATATCGTCTTACAAACGCATCATCTGTTAACAACATCCAATTTTCAAGTTTATGTGCTGGTACTTTATTTAATACTGTACATGTTTCTTCACCTGTTAACGTGTGTTGTTCACCTGTAAAATCATCATGCATTAATTTAAATTCATCGTCTGTGTATTTTTTTTGTAAACAATTAAACGTAACTTGTAATACAGGTTCAGGTGATGAAATGTATTCTACTTTTTGTATATCTATTCTAGATGTACATTGTTTAGTATCTTCGTAAAATTGAATTTTTAGAAAATTATTAAGAAAAAATACTTTTTTTCCTTTTTTATTTTTATAATTTAAAATAAATGTAAAAAAAAGAAAAGGTTTTGTATCTTTAAAATGAGATAATAATAATTTTTTAGTAGCATATTCGTTTTCAGTATCCATAAACAAATAATAGTATTATTGTTTTAATTTATTCTTTCTTAGTATAAACAAATAATAAATTAAAATAATAAATAAAATGTATTACGAAGAATATAAAAAACATATACATAATAAAGAATACGAATTAGGATTATTTTATTTATTTTTATGTTATAAAAACAATCCTATAAAATATAAAAATATATATTATAATGAACGTATAAAATATAGATTATATTATAATATAAAGTATCCTTTATTATATATTATAAAACATAATATACATTTACAACATGTATTGGACGAATTAATAGTACATGAGAAAAAAAAGACAACACCAACAGTACAATATTTTAAAAATACAATATTAAAAAAAAATAAACAATTAATACTTTATAAAAAACCATCTTTTTTATTATATTCGCCTACGGATATTTTTACAGATTATAAAACAATACACGATTTTAATAAAAAATAATATTACCATATTTAGTAAGATAATATATACTACATTTTTTTAATAATTCAACATGTTTTGGTGTTATTGTTAATAAACAACATTCTGGATCTTGATTCATATAACTTGATAATACGTAATAATAATCACTATCTTCTAAAGGAACTTGTAGTTGTTGTGTTAATGGCTTGTTTTCTTCGTATTGATAAATATATAAAAAAACATGTCTGCATATTTTTTCTAATAATGGTGTAGGTATTTGTTTAAGTATTAAATAAGATTCAATATCATAATAATTATGTTCTAAAGATTTAAGTATAGTATACATTATTTTTTAATATTATTTTTATATAGATGTAAAAAATAACAAATTAAACCACAACAGTTTTTTTTTATTTAATCAACAATTCTTCTTTTTTATTAATTATATCAATAAAATGTGTAATATTTTGATTTATAGTATTTTGACATGTTTTTATAACAGAACATATTTCTTTTTTTAAAGGTTTTTTAAGTTTATATTTTATATGAATAATATAATAAAAAACAAGTGCATAAAAAGTATGAGACAATAAATGAGAAAAAAATTGATCTTTGTACAATAAAGTATAATCTATACATTCTTTTTCATACATGTACGATATATTTAGTTTTGAACAATATTCGTGTATTCTATCAGCTGTTTCTTCTTTATTTTCTTGTACAACACAATTGTTTATAAATTCAGGATAATATAATGTAAGAAAAGTATATATTAATTTATACCCTTTATTAAAAAAAGTAGTAGATAGATTCAATATTTTACAAATATCTTTATGTGTACGTTCACATTTATGATATTTACAAGATATGTATAAAGCTGATAAAATAACACCTATACGTGTATTTCCTTTAATTATTTTTTTTTCAATTTTATCGTTTGTACTTAATAAAAAAACGGAACATATCCAATGGGATGTTTCTATTACAAGAGATGGTATATTTAACAAATGTTCGTAATTTTCTAATGTTTTGTAAACTTTATACATTATTTGTTGATCATATGTATACGATATAGAAGAATTGTATCTGTTCATTGAATAAGATACTTTTTTATTATTTACGTATCGTTCTATTTTAAAAGAAGATGGTATAACATTTCCTGTATTGTTTACATCGTTTAAAGATAAAGAAGAATAACCTGATATTCTAGAAATAGTACCTTTATCGTTAAAAGGACATATTTCGTCTTCTTCGTTTAATAAACGACTTTGTATAATACCACATTCTGGACATATGACATCTGCTGTTGTATAATCTGTAATAAAACCATAAATAATATGTTTTTTACAATTAAAACAGAATTTAGTTTCTTCCATTTGTTTGTTTGTGTACTGTGATATAAAACAATAGTAGTTGTTTTATAAATAATTACCTTTGTCATGGTTATCTTTATTTATTTAAATTAAATTGTTTTTATAATAATAATAAAACATAAGTAATAAATAATTAAATAAAAAAGAATGGAATATATATTTTTTATTACATTATCAACTATTGTTACATTATTTAATGTATATAATTCTAACGATTCAAACAATTACGAATTAATGGATAATGTGTATAACGATACTACTGTACCTTATAATCAAACATTTATACAAAAAGAACAAGAACAACCCAAAGAACCACTTATTGGTACAAATGATTCTTTTTCAAAAGACGACACAAGTAACAATATAGGTGAATATATACCAAATATTGTACAAAACCAATTAAACGATTCTAAAATATATAAACATAAACAAGAAGTATCTTTTATAAATAATGCATTTGTTCCGTTTTTTAAAGGATATGGAAATATACAAGTACGAGATGTACAATCTGTACCATCGTTTTTAGATAAATTTACAGGTTGTGATGATGTAGCATATCGTAAAAAACAAGAAGTACAATCGTTTAGCACATGTAAAGGTTCACTTGTTGATTCGTCTGGTAAATATAGCGGAACAACTGTTTTTAGAAGACAATCTGATGATGATAGATATAGAGATACATTAAAATACACAGATCAGCAATTAACAAAAGAACATGTTGGACCTGGTATGAATACAGATCCATCTATTCCTGCATCAGACGGTTTTCATTCACAATACGATTACAGGGATCATGATTGGTGGTCGTATAAATTAACAACATTACCTGGTGAAATGGGACATGGTTGTTTTAATCCTTCTGAAAAATCACAAAAAGAATACAATTCTGTATTAACACATATTAAAAAACCTTTAAAAAAGGTAACAAAAACATCTTATGAACAATCTTCATCTGCACCATACACAACAGAAAATTTTATCAATAGTACAGATTCTACAATAAACACACATGACGATTCTATATACACATTTGGTATATCTACATATACAGGCGCAACGAATAAATTTAATTATAGAACAGGAGAAAGTACATGTTTATCAAAAGATATAAAACAATCAGAAGATAGTATAACACCAGACATGTTTGGGCCAAAACGATCTGTTTTTACAAAACAACCTATTATAGATGATAATAATAAAACGGATACAATAAAATATAAAAATAAAGATTTATCAACATATTTTAAAAGTACAGGTATAGGATGTTATAATAATTCTGGATCATCAATAACACCAACACCATTAACAAAAGAAACATCACCTAGTTTAGAATATGGATTAAACACAATGACAAGTGGTATTGGATCACATACACCTAACGTTTATGAAAATTTTCAAAAAGACAATATTAAAGGAAGAACCCATGTTTTAAGTTCATATACTGGAAATCCACAAAAACAAGGAAGTTTAGAAAGTAATAATACTATTATAACATCTATAAATAAACCAGAACCAACATTACGTGAAACAACATCTTATTCATACACAGGTAATAATCAACGATCAACAATAAATAATTATATTTTACCATTAAAAACAAATAAAAATATAGAAAAAGAATCATTATTATACGATGGATCTAAAACAGGTATAGGTGCTGGGTCTATTGTATCTTCTTCACGTATACAATACGATACAGATATAAAAGAATGTCGTAAGCCATTAGTAGATCATTATGAACCAAACGGATTAAAACAGAATTTAAATATACAAAATTATTATAACGATGTAAACAGGATACCTTTTGATAAAACAATATCAACTAATAATAATAATAAAACTATTACTACGAATATATATCAAAATAGGGATCGTATGTTTAGTACTGTACAATCTAAACCAGAACATGTTTCTGTATCTAAAAAAATTGTATACAATACATCAGATCGTATACAATCAGCTGTAAACAAAATACCACCATCAAAAAAAACAATGGGTATAATAACATCTTAAAAACATGTTTTTATATTGTAGAAAAAGACGAGTATATATTAATAAAAATAATAAGATATACAAAAGGAATTATTATTTTTAAACTACGTATAGAATTTATATTTTCAATATCTTTTATTTTATTTTTTTTATTATAATAATAAGTACGCATATATATATTAAATAAAGAATTTAATAACAACGTTATAACAATAAATATAGGATGAAAAAAATGTTCTCTACGTACTATAATAAATAATGAAAAACAGATTATTAAATTTACAAAAGTAGATCCACAATCTTTCATTAAAACAGTATGTTTTTTTTTAAGAACATGTTTATAAAAATGCTGTAAATCTAAAAAAACAACAGGATCTTTGTATTTATTTTCTTCGTACTCTGTATGATTATTCTTTTTTTTATATTGTTTTTTGTACAAATATGTTACAATACAGTGTCCATCTGTAAATATCCAATGTAAAAACATACTTAAACTAAAAAGAACATACAATAAATCAGGAATTGTTTTTTTTTCACGTTGTATAAAAACATAAAAAACCAAATAAAATGTAATTAAAACATGTATAAACAATAACATGTTATAATATAATATTTAATAAAATAGTAGATTTTTTAATTGGTTGTAATATACAATATTCGTTAATATAATAATAATAAAAAGAAGAAAAAGAATCATTATTCTTCATAGTATTATTATGATACGTATCAATAAACGATAAATGTTCATTCAATTCGTAACATTGTTGTATATCGACAGTAGGTGATGTTATAAAATGATCAAAACATCTGTTTTTATAATATTCAGAATGGTTTGATAAAAAAACGTGTTGTTGTTGTTTAGTATATAATGAAAAAAGGTTTTTTTTTGTAAGTATTTTTTTTTTATTTTTTTTTTTAATTATCGTATTATGTAATAAAAAAGGATCTTGTATATTTAAATGAAAAAATAAAAAAGGAGTTTTTATTAATGTTGAATGTGTACAAAACATATTAAATTTATAACATAATGAAAACAATGTATCAATATTATAAATAGATAATAAACTAATACGTGATATTATTTTTTTAATTTGTACAGTATTTAAAAAAAATAAAGATAAAGACGGTTGTATTAATTGTTCTGTAATAGAAAAAAGATGTTTTTTAATTGGTTTTTTAAAAAATATACAATGAGCAAATAATTTGTATTTTTTTAAAAAAACAGAAGATAATAATATAATAACAACAGGTATATGAAATGTTTTAGAATAAGTTGTTAAAAATTGTATTAAAAAAGGTGTTAATGTATATAATTCTAAAATAACAGAATAAGGTGTAAAAAAAGAAGAAATGTCTTTTTTTTTTAATAACAATTCAATAATATCATTATCTGATAACGATGTATCATATATTATAGTATAATGTAACATAGAAGAAATAATATTTACAGCTAAACGTTTACCACATCCTTGAAAATCACTATATAAAATAAAACATTTAAAACGTGTTTTGTTTATATTTAATAAATAATTATACAACCGTATAGATGGTTTTTTATTTATTATCAACGAATCTAGTGTTTTAGGTGCATATGTTTTGTAAAATGTAAATATGTCCATTAATATAGTATATTAGTATTATTTAAATTATTTATTTAAGAATTGGGTTCTTGTTTTTTACTTTTTTGTATAGATTTTAAAATAGTTGATATAGGTTTTGTTACATTAATAGATACAACATTAGAAGAAACTTGTTTTAAAAACAATACTTCAACAATAGCTATACATATAATTACAAAAATAGATTTTATTATAAGATAAGAAGGATTTATTTTAAAAGTAATACATAATACACTAACAATAATTAAACACGTAACAATTAAAAAAATAACAGATTTAAATGCATATTCTTTTAAAGAATTATTATTTTCATCTATTTTAGAATTAACAGTAGTATCAGAAGATTTTGATATATACGAGTTTAATAAATCTGTTAATGGTATATATTGTGAAATGTTGTCATTTGTAGGTACATATATAACTGGAACACCATCGTTATTTTTTTTAACAAAAACAGAAA
>Ga0007876_1000092_pt1 | contig 37698 bp, 57 predicted proteins | sample CryBogCBH24Aug09_FD_70958 | JGI IMG/M metagenome (GOLD analysis project Ga0007876, IMG submission 70958) | Freshwater microbial communities from Crystal Bog, Wisconsin, USA - CBH24Aug09 | ecosystem: Environmental > Aquatic > Freshwater > Lake | place: Crystal Bog, Wisconsin, USA | collected...
TGGACCAGCTGCTGGTAGATGACCCCGTTGGGCATCGTGGGGGCCGTGGCGCTGCCAAACGTATACAGGTTGCCCGCGCATGACCACAGGCCAAACGTCCCCGCCGGCAAGGTGATCTGGGGCACGAAGGCCATGCGCTTGACCAGCTCGCCCCCGCGGCTGACCAGGACGTTGGTGGCCGTCTGCAAGGTGCCCGGCACGCCGTTGATCGGCATGCGGCGCGCGTCCAGGCCGCCCCGGAAGTCCGAGAACACTGCGTAGGGGATCATCTCACTCTGGCCGGCCATATCGGGAGCTCCTTATGGCTTGCGACACACGGCGGTCAGAATGGTGTCGATCTTGGATTCCATGCTGTTCAGGCGCTTTTCGAACCGGTTCTCCAGGGCCTCGATGGCGTCGTTTCTGGCGAAGTTCTGATACAGCGTCCTTTCCAGGTCGGTCATCTTGCCTTCAAGATTGCGATTCTCGGCAACGTGCCTGTCGTCGTCCTTGTCCTCGTGCGCCTCGAAGCGCATGGTCAACTCGCGGGTGGCCTGCATAGCGTCCTTCCTTGCGCCTGTCAGCTCCCGCCAGAAAAAGGACAGGAGACCGGCGATCAGCGCAACGGCGATCTTGGGCCAATCGTTGAACTCGAAACTCATCTCCATGCCCCCAGGCTCGCTCGTTTGCTTGATAAATCCGGCTTTTGAAGGGCATTCGCCCAATCAGTGGCCTGGGGTGACACCCGGCGGCCAGTCCACGCCCGCGGGGTAAGAGACGACAACCTGGGGCATGTGGACACCCCGACGATTAGCCCCGCCCATCACCAGAGGGCGGCTGCGCTTCTGGCTGGACCACCTGGACTTCAACCGGTCCAGGAAGGAGTTGGCGGCTTTCAGCTTGAGCGGCGCATCGGCGTCTCCGCGCCGGGCCAGCAGCTCAGAGGCCGCAAAAAGCACGATCACACGATCATCCAGATCGCACTGGTCGGTGTCCGTGATCAGGTCGTTCAGCGGGCGCAGCCCATAGAACCGCACCACCGTGTTGGCAGCCGGAATCGGCCACACCTCGAACTGGGGCGCGCCGCCTGGCCCCTCTCCCCAGATCTTCCAGCGCAGCGGCGGGTTGAACCTGGTGGTATAGGTGCCCGACGTGTTCACGTTGTCGGAGTTGTAGACGTTCAGGTGCTCGGGCCCGATGCCCTCGTCCAGGTCAGCCCACTGGTTGCCGTAGCGGACAACCACTTTCCGGATGCGGTGCCAGTTGATCCCTGACGGCAGGTCGTAGAACCGCTCGCCGGGGACGACCGGCTTGTCCTGGTAGGTCTCCATGGTCGGCCAGTCGAGCTCCTCATAGAGCCTGCGCTGGACGCGATACAGCAGGTGCTTGTAGGACTCGTAGTCGTCAACGCCGTGGCTGGGCGTCATCGAGTCGCCCACCTCGGCCCTGAGATCGGTTACCAGATCGGCGAGAGAAACGCCCATGGCGGGCCTCCTTAAGCCGCTGGCCCGCTATCGGCAGCCGCGACAATCAGCGTGTAGGCGTGCGTCCCGTTCGGGGACGTCGCCGGTGCATAGGTGCCGCGCAAATCGCCAACTCCGGTAGGGTCGCCGGCAACCACCGTGCCGCGGGTGCCGCCCTGGACGCCATCAACCAGATCGGCCAGCACGTAGCCAGGTCCCTTGACGACCTCGGGCAGACCCAGAACCGCCGAGGTTCCGATGCTGATTGCGCCGGTGGTGGCCGCCGAGGCCACGACCGAGGAGACGGTCTTGAAGGCCACCTTGCCGGTGGCCGTCGCGGTGTTGACGCCGGCGATGACCTCGGAGACCGTGGCGCCGGAAACGTCCGTGCCGGTCACCGTGAAGGTCTTGGTGTGCTCGTCAGCCGCGCACACGATCTGGACGGTCCTGGGAACGTCGAAGGTCTGGCCGCCGGCAAGCAGCGCCACGGTCCGGGCGCCAGTCCCAACCAGGGCCGCCGAGGCAAACAGCGAGACAGCCGAGGCCGCAGCCGGCACACCCAGGTTAATGACCCTGAGCCTGCCCGCCGCGCTCGTGCGCCGCACCAGCCCGACGATGACCGGAGTCCCGGCGGCCAGCGTAATGCCGGCCTTCCAGGTCAGGGTGATGTTCGAGCTGCCGAACGCCAGCGTGAAGTCCTTGCCCTGGGCATAGACGTGCTGGAAGGCGGCCACGGTATGGCCCAGCTCCTGCTCGTAGTCGCCGGCCCCGTATCCGGTCGGATAGGGGACCGTCAGTGTTCCATTCGTGGCAACGTCGGTAGCGACCGTCAGGGTAATCTTATCGTTAGCCATTCGTTGCCTCTTGCTGTTTAGGCTGCCTCGGCCTCTTCAGGCGCATCAGAGGGGCCCATGGTGCACTCCAGGTCCACTTCCAGGGGCAGCTTGGAGCCGCGCCCGGCGGGAAAAACTCTCTTCAGAACGTCGCGGGCATCCGTGTGCGCCGTGTTCTGATAGCGGGCTTCCAGACGGTCCCATTCGTCGGCGTGCCTGCGGTTCTGGTTGTCCACCTGGCGCAGATTGCGCAGACTGGTGGGGCCGTGAATGTCCCTGAGGACCAGAACCTCGGGGGCCGAAATGTTGGAGACGGGAACCTCGTTGACGGAGGTGCTGTGGGCGTCATAGAGCCTGAGCACGCCGGAGTAGATCTTCATGGTGTCTGTCCTTCCTTGGGTGGCTTGCGATGCATAGGGCAGCCGCGGAGGTGAATGTCAGGTGCCAATCGGGGGCCCAGAATCTGATCCGGGCCCCCGCTCGGCAAAGCGACTACGCGATGGCGTAGACGCCCGAGGTGTTGCGCTGCTTGCAGGTCAGTCCGCCCTTCCAGGTCATTGCCCTGTAGAAGACATACTGGTTAGCAGGCCTCGCCGGCGTGTGGATCTTCTTGTCCTCGCCGTCCAGCACTTCCAGCCTGATCGCGTCCAGGTCGAGGAAATATCCCCTCTTGGACATGGACTGGTCGTCCAGGGTCGGGTCGTAGACCACGTTCACGCCGTCGATATCGACATCGCCGACCGACAGGTCCTGGCGCTTGTCGAAGCCATTCAGCGTGAAGTAGCCCTTGGCCCTCTTCTCGGCGAGCAGCTGGTCAAGGAAGGCACTGCCGCACAGGCAGATGCTGGGGCCCTTGCCATACCTGCGGAGCTGCCTGATCTCCGTCTGGAGAGTCGTGATCAGAACCGCGTTGGCCGCGTTGGATCCGGAAGCCGCGATGGCGTTGCCGCCAACCAGGCTACGGTTCCTCCAGAGAGTGACCACGGACTGGTCGATGCCGCCGATGCTGGCCGAGGCAGTCGGGTCGTCCACGATGAACGAGCGAATGCCGGGAACCTGCTTGGCGGACTGGGTGCCGTCCTCCCAGAGCATCGTGTTGAAGGTCCTGGCCCAACCCTCGGCGAGGTCCTTGAACTTCTCCTCGAGGACGTTGGTCAGCTGGACCATCTCGGCCTTGGACTTCTCGGAAGTCGTCTTGCCGGTCAGGTCGTCAACGACGGTGATGCCGTTGGCATTCAGCTCGTGCTCGGAGAAGGAGATGCCGGCGTTGATCAGCTTCCAGGGATACGCGACCCTGAGGGTGTTGGCCGGGTTGGCGTAGGTCAGCGTGTCGTAGTCGCTGAAGCCCGCAATCGCCGTGGTGTAGTCGAACACGACCGGGTAGGAGATGTTGTCCTTGCCGCCGGGGAAAGTCTTCTTCTTGCCCTCGAGCTTGTTGAGCAGCGGCTTGGCCTGGATCGTCTGCGCCAGAGCACCGCCGCGGACGAAATACGTCAGCGTGGTGTTGGCGATGTTGTTGAGTTCAGCAGTCGAGAATGCCATTTCTTCGGTCCCTTGTTATCCGTGTGCCATCCGCAGCCCCAACATTGCAGCCTCCATCAGGCTCTTGGGCTCGGTGGTCAGATTCTTGTTCGTTCCCCCGCCGGTCGTCGGCTTGATCGCCGGCTTGCTGTTGAAGTTCAGCCTCTTGAACTCCGCCTCGACGATCTTCTTGGCTTCATCAGCCAGCGCGATCGCTTCCGCCTGGTTCCTGGGCTGGCCCTTTTCGAACAGCAGCGCCTTGATCGTGCGCTCAATCGGCTTGGCCTTGGCCTCAAAGTCGGGATCGGTGGCCCTCTGCCTGGTCTCCCAATCGTTCACACCCTGTTGGATCTGGACGGCGGTCTGGGCGTGGTTGGCCTCAGCGTCGCGCTGGGCCCTTAGCCTGGCCTGCTCATCGTTCCACTGCGTCTGGGCCCTGGCTCGTGCCAGCTCCTCGGCGGTGGCCTGATCCACAAAGCCCTTGTCTACCCTGTCCTTCAGATCGTTTGGGAGAACCGCGCCGGACTTGGCTGCCAGGTGCTGGTACAAAGGGGCGATGACTTCCAGTGCTTTGGCAGGATTGGTCCTAACCAGTGCAACCAGTTGTGCCCCCGCATCCAGATCCTGAACCTCCATGTGGTTCGCTTTGGCGAAGTTCACCAGTTGATCTACGACTTGGGCCTTTTCCTTCAGTGCCTTGTTCTCGCTGATAACTTGCTGCCAGCGAGGGTGCTTATGAAAGGGGACGTCCGCATCCGTGTTGGTCGCATCGGTCTTGGTCTCTGCCTTGACTTCCGCTTCCGTCTCGGTCTTGGTTTCCTTTCCCTGGGATGACGGGTCCCCGCCGTTTGTCTCCTTCAGGGCCTCTTCCGCGAGTTCCAGCAGGGACTTGGGCTTTACGTCTGACTCGGTGCTCGTGGACTCCGTGGAGCCCGTGTCGGTAGACGGTTCCGACGATACGTCTGAAGAAATGTCGTTTTCCGAAGCCGCCGTGCCTGTGAGGGCCTCGGTATCCTCGACGACTGTGGACGAATCCAGCGTCATTTTAGCGTCCTGTTAGCAGTTGTGCTGGTTGGTAAATGTGCGTCTTGTTCCGTTTTTGCCTTATGCCAGGCCGTTCAGGATGGCTGCCGCCGTCTGCGGATAGCGGCCTGCGTTGGGTGCCGGGAAGCCCGGACCGCTGCCAGGCACGCCCTGGGGGACGGGGCCGTTGTTGGCTCCGAAGCCGCCTTGAGCCGCGGGGTCCGCAAAGTGGTTGCCCTGGCCCGGCAGCATGGGGGCGCCTTGGGGGCGGATGCCGGGGCCGCCCATCCCGCCTGGGCCGGCCATCCCTCCGTTCGGGGGTGCGCCCATGCCCATCGGGCCACCCTGGCCGGGCATTCCCATGGGGCCGCCGGGGCCTGCGCCCGCGTTGTTGAACAGCGCGGCTGCCTGCTGGTTCATGGCCTGGATGCTGGGGGCTCCCTGGACAAAGGCCTCGCTGAGATCGACCCCGATATCAATCAGTTTGGTCAACTGCTCGGTGATCCAGACCGGCTGGATGCCGGGCAACTGCATCAGATACGGCAGGACCATCTGGAAGTTGGACAGCTCCTGGGCGCGGTTAGGACGGCCCGAGGAGCCCGCCTTGATCTCGAGGTAGATCTGGTCCGCCAACTCCTGGGCGGTCAGAGTCGGCCAGATGGCTCCGGGACCGACGATCTTCTGCACCTGGTCAGCCGAGATCTCCGTCAGCATGACTTGAGAGCTGGCTTGGGCCAGATCACTGAGAAAATCATCCAGGTCATCGACGTTGGAGGCAATCGCGCTGACCCGGTTGGTCTCGGCAATCGAGCTCTCCGTCGCCGTGGTGTTGCCGCCCGACGCCGCCCCCATGACCGCTTCCTGGGAGCCGACAACCCGGAAGATGTCGTCCATGATGCTGGCGGTCTCATACAGGTTGGGATCGACGCCGGCCTTCTTCATCAGGCCGACCACGGCGTTCACGTCCGTGCAGCCCTCGGGCATGTTGACCGAGACAACCTCGTTGGGGACGTGGTTGGCGATCCGCTTCAGGTCCTCGTCGTCGATGGCGCCCGCCGCGGCGATATAAGCAGGGCGGCTGTGCCTGCGCTGTTCCTTCAGGGCCTCTCTGGTTGCGTTGTAATCCTCCTGCATGGGGATCAGCAACGAGACGTCGGACGGCGGGAAGATCTGGTCGTCCGTCTCCACGTCGTTGAACGTCAGCGAGAAGAACGGGTAGAACCTGGACAGTTTGACCAGCGGCGCCTCAGGCTCCTTCAGGAAGTCCGGGTAGCCCTGGCAGATGGTGAAGACCAGGCCGTCCTTCTTGGACCAGATTTCCCACACCAGAGCGGTGTCGGAAGCCTCGCCGGGCTTGTCGATATTGTGCGGGTTGACCACCTCGTCCCGGTCGTTGTAGGTGGTGAACTTGGTGCCGACGTCCACGCCGTAGATCTCTTCGATCCGTTCGGTGGTCAGAACGAACTCGTGGGCGATCCAGTCCGTCCCGATCCAACCACGGATGTGCTTGGTCTCCTTGGACGGGATGATCTGGGTGCCCTTGGGGAAGTCGAACACCAGCCCCTCGCGGACCACGACCTGCTGCTCGCGGGTCAACTGCTCCATGGCCAGTTTCAGCTGCTCGAACTCGCCGTCCGTATCGACGACATCGCCCTCCTTGACCTCCTCCTGGAGGCGCTGGATTTGGGCCAGCCGGGCGGTGATGTCGTTGATCTGGTCGATGATCTCCGGGCGTTTCTCCAGCTCTCTCTGGAAGCCCAACTTCACATAGCCGACGCCATCCACCAACGTGCTGCGGATGAGCTGCTTGGCGCGGACCTTGAAGTTGTTCTCTTCCAGGAAATAGTGGAACAGAATCTCCAGCCCCCTGCCCACCCTATCCAGCATCTGGGACTGGGCCATGCCCTGCTCGGCGTCCTGGACGATCATCTGCGCCATGGGATCGACGGGCGGAGGCGGCGGCGCCGGAACCATCCGCACGGGCTGGGGCATCATCGGGTGCGGGCCCGGCGGTTGGCCACCCTGGGGAGGTGCGTGAGGCGGCATCGGTCCCGGCATCGGACCCGCATTGGGCATGGCCACGGGGCCTACCGGCGCGGGCATCATGCCTCCGCTGGCCTGATAGGCCGCCATTGCCTGCTGTGCCTGCATCACCGCCTGCTTGGCGGCCATGTAGCTCTCGATCTTGCCGTCCCAGAACTGGTATTGCAGCCGGTCCCGGTGCTTGGCAATCGCCTGGGGATTCTTGGCATACAGCTGGGAAGTCTTCTGGCTGAGGTGCCTCAGGGTCAGATTGCAGCGGTATTTGCCGCCAAACTGCTCTGAAGCCCCCAGAACCCACGACTTTTCACCACCATAGAACGCCCAATCCTGGCAGTTCTTCATGGTCTTGAAAGGCTTCTCGAAATACTTCTTGCTGTCCAGAACGCGGTTGGTCCACTGCTTGACCAGCTCCTCGCGGGCCGGATCCGGGTCAGGCTTCTCGTTCTCGGACGTGCCCTTGGGCTCGTCTGGCGTCTGCGAGGCGTTCATCGGATCGGTGATGCTGGTCGGATCAAGCTCGGACATTGGAGCCCCTTATGACTGGGAAACCCAGTTGATGGCGTCGATGCCGGCCACCTTCTGGGCGTCCGTCTTCGTGGAATCGGCGACGATGGCCGCGATCTCGCTCTCGAGGGTCCTACAGGCGGTGACGCACTGGCCAACCCATGCGAGGCAGGCCTTGGCGTCCGCCATGGACATGATCGCGGAGTCCGCGCCGCTGGCCAGCGTGAGGGCCGCGTTCGCCTGGCCCGACGGGTCCCACTTCGCGGAGATGTTGGCCGAGCACGACTGGTGCAGATAGGTCAGCTTCTGCGCCTGGGCGTCGGCGACGCTGAAGACGGGGACGATGCGCCCGAATAGGACGGAGACGGTGCCTATCGTGTCGCTCATGGGAAGCACTCCAGTTGCATCCACGTCCCGTTATAGACCGGATTCGCCGCTTGGCAGGCGCAGTTCAGTTGAAAGTAGTCGCCCGCCACGACGGGGATGATCGGGTTGCACTGCTCGCCGGTGTAGTAGCCCGTGACGGCGACCTGCGGCGTTATGCCCGCTCCGTTCTTCAGGACCGCGCTCCACCAGTTGATATAAAGGTTCCCAGTAAATGCTTGATAGATGCCCGCCGTGACGCGCGCCTTCGTGAACCCGGCGGGAACGACGAGTTTCGTGTTGTCGCCCGTGGTCCACATCCCCGAGACGTCTTGGTAGTCGAGGGTGTCGAGGGCAATGTTCGTCCCCGGAGAGGAGACCGTCGTGTTGCCGGTCGCGTGCGCAAGAGCCCTTGCGGTCGTGAGGGCGTTGTAGCGCTTCGCGGTGCCCGCGGCGACGTGCCAGATGGACTCGATCCCGAGCGGGATGGCGACGTTGCCGTTCGTAGCCGAGAGCGAGACCGTGGCGCCGCCGGTGGCTGAAGCCGCCGTCGCGTCGATGAAGTAGAAGCCGTCTCCGGGAACCGCCAACGTCAGGCCGCCAGAGGCAACACCTGTCAGAACCAGGTGGTCAATCCCGTTTGTGATGGAAGCGCTGCCGCCGCTGAGATTGATGGTCTGGCTGGGGACGGGCGTATAGGAGCCACCGCCGCTGCCCCCGCCAGCCGCCGGAATGGGGCTGAACATTATCAGGCCTCCATGATGCGGATATTCCCGCCGGTGCTGGCCGCCAGCACGCTGATTTTGGAGCCAATCGGGACCGTATAGGCAAAATAGGTGCCGCCCTTGGCCAGCCAACTGGTGTTGGTGGCCGTCGGATTCGTGCCGACTGCCACATAGACGTCCGTGTCGGCGAAGAACTGGACGATCTCAGTGGTAGCCCCCAGCGTAATCTGAGAGGCGCTTCCCGTATAGGCGTGCGTCGAAACGCTGCCAAACGGCATGCACTGGATTGCGTCGCCCGGTGCCTGGCCGCCGTCCGGAAGTGGCACATAGTCACGGCGAAGGGTCATGGCTGGGGCTCCGTTCTGTTTCGTGCTAAATGAGAGGCAAAACGCCTAAAAGCCCTTGTGGGCTTCCGCGAACTTGCGGGCGCGCTCTTCGGCCCGCGTCTGAAACATGATCCAGTTGATGATGTTGTGCTGGGGGTCGGGCTCGATTTCCAGCGGCTTGGAACCTGCCACACCACTCCCCCTGAGCTGACGCTTGAGCCCCTGGCCGAACAAACTCATGCAGTCCACGAAGTCGTCGTGCTTGCCGTTCGGGAACTTGAGAAGCTCGGTCCGGGCCGCCGGCCACCAGTCAGCGTGCTCGGGGAACATGACCATCCCGGTGGAACACCTGGCCAGAATCGCCTGGGAGCGGACCACCTTGTCCTTGGTGCTGGCGAACTCGCTGAAGTTCACGTGCACCCGGCGCTCGGACATGCGCCGCCGCAAATAGCTCATGGCCACCTTGGGCAATGGTCCCTTTTCCCCATAGACCACCAGCGGCTTCCACTTGACGCAGGCATCCAGCATCTTCTCGACGAACTTGTCCAGATCGTGCTTGCCCCAGACCGCATCCAGGAGCCACAGCTTGCCCTTGTCATCCACTCCACTGACCAAGAAGCATTGGTTGTCGGCGGTTTGGTCCCCGCTGGCGGCATAATCGACCGACCCATAGATCCTCAGACCCTTGGGCAACTGCTTCTCGCGGTACTCCTTCAGGTGCTCCGCCCGGAACAACACGCCGTCGTCGGGGACGGGCTCTTGTTGATACAGACACTGGAAGGCGCGCGGGTCCGTGCCGCGCATCTCGTCCATGAAGTCCCGGTCGTACATCTCGGGCCACAGCGCGTCACCGACGTTCTTTCCCATTCGGGTGGCAAGTTGGGCGTCCCGCTCCTCGAAGATGGCGGGCAGGCGCAGGTATTCCCATCGCCCGGCCTCTTCACTTTCCAGAATCTTCCCGATCAGGTCTTCCTCGTGCCACCGGGTGGCGATGACCACGATCCCGCGGTTCTTGCCGGCGGCCTGGCGACTCTTCAGGTCCTTCTTGAACCATTCCCACAGCTTGTTGCGCTCGGTTTCGCTGGCGGCCTCCTCGGCGCCCTTGAACGGGTCGTCAACTACGATCAACTCGCCCCTCCTACCGGTCAGCGCTCCGCCCTTGCCCACGCTGGCGATGTACCCGCCCGTGGACAACACCAGGTTATCGACAGCCTTGCTGCCCCCGCTCAAGCTGACCCCAGGGAACACGCTTTGATAGGCCTGCCACTTCAGCAACCTGCTCAAGGGCAACCCGAACTCAGCCCGTGCAAAGGTCTCTGAATAGCCCACCAGCAAGCACCGGCGCCTCGGGTTCCTGCCGATGAACCATGCGGGGAACAATCGGGTGCACAGCTGGCTTTTGCCGTGTCCGGGGGGCATGCTGATCAGCAGCCTTTGAATCTCCCCCCTTTCCATTGCCTCCAGGCGCTCCGCGATCAACTCCAGATGCGGGGCCACCTTGAAGTCAGTCAGGGTTGCGTCTTCCTCGTCGTTCAAGCTGGGCGTCATGAACTTGCAGAAGTCCAGCAGCGAGCCCTCGGCCTTCTTGATGGCAACCAGGCGCTCGGCGGCGGCCACCGCCCGCTCGATGGTCTCCTTGTCGGCCTTCTCGAAGTCGATCTTGGTCAGATCGAGATCTTCGTCGGGTGCCGCCTTGACTGGCTTCTTGGCCATCTTCACAGCCCGCAAATGGCCTGGGGGCTCCTGGCCTTGCCGTCATAGGGCGTGAACCACACGGGGCCGCCCCAGGTGGTGCCTCCGTCGTCGGTCCAGCTGAGATACTGGCCAGTGCCCAGCCAGATTCGCCCATACGAGATGTCGAAGAACGTATTGCCGCTGGTCGGGTCGTTCTTGCGGGCCGGGTTGCTGTGCCCTGTCCAGTTCATGCCGTAATCGCTGGACACCTCCAGCTCGACCGTGGAGCCCTTCTTGTCGGTCGCAACCAGCATGGTCTTGGCGTCCACCGCCGAGATGGCCAGCCCGATGTTGCCGTAAGCCGCCCCCTTGGAATGGTCCGTCCAGGTAACCAGATCGGCAGACTGGGCGATGCCAAAGCTCTGGCCGGCGACCACACCGCAGTCCTTGCCGCCGGCGGCCGCACCGGTCACATCCGCGCCGGTCGAGTCCACGAACGACAGGGAGAAGTCCGCAACGCCCATGACCATCAAACTCGGGGCATCGACCGTTCCCAGGACCTGGATCTTGACGCTGGAGGTGTTGGTCGGCAGCGTTCCGGTGATCGAGAAGGCCGTCCAGGAGTTCTTGGAGTTCTGGTCGCTGGAGAAGGTCGGCGTGGAGATCGTGGCTCCCGTCGAATCATAGCAGACCAGCTTGATATTCAGTTGGCAGTGGTAGGTGCCGCTCGCTGACGCCGAAACCACGCTGCCGCCCAGCGTGAAGTTGATATGCCCTGCCGCGATGTTGGCGGCCATTGAGCTTGGCAACGTCAAGGTGCTGCTGATCCCAGGCGAGCCGCCGTAAACGTTCGATTGACAGGCAAACTTGGTCTTGCCGGACGGGAAGGGGTTGGGGGCGTTGCCCGCGAACGTGTTGGGCGTTTCCGCGACGCCGCCAGCCGTCGTGTCCACATATGCCCAGCGGTCGGAGTATCCCGGATAACCAGAGTTTCCGGTCATGGAATAGTCCATGAACCATCCGCCCGTGTGCGTCCAGCCGGTCAGGCCCAGGAAAGTCCCGTTGATGTCCGGCGCATAGGTCGCGCTGGGGGTTCCGCTGTTCAAGCTGCCATTGGGCAGGCCGCAGAAGGCGTTGGGGAACATCTGGACGGCCAGATTGCCGCTGGGTGTCCAGGGACCGGATGGAAACGCTGCGCCCGCCGACACGATCTTTTGGCCAGCCGCTCCGCTGCCTACCACGACCCAGGGCTTGGTAAGGCCCGGCTGGTAGAACAGGCTGGTGAAGCCACTCAACTGGCCACCCAGATTCGTGCTGAGAAAAGTGGCCAGCGGAATCGTCGCCCAGGACACGCCGTCAGACGAATAGGCAATGCCGGTGTCGCCCACGACCACGAACGTGCTGCCGTCCGTCAGGACCTTCTTGCAGTTCATGCCCAGATTGGCCGTCTGGGTCCATGAGGGCGAGGCCGAGGTGGACTTGACGTTGGTTCCCACCCAGATCTTGCCGGTGGCCTCCGCAACCACGATCCGGCCGCCGGCGGACGCCGCGTCCTTGCCAGCGGTCCACAGGCCGGAGAACTCGGCAACGCCGCCCGCCTTGGCCAGGCCGTTGGCAGCGACCATCGCGTAGCCGTCCGGGAACAGCACGAAGTTATTCAGCTCGGGCGAGGACTTGGTGGTCGGGTTGCTGGGGGTGCCCGCCGCCGTCGAGACCGAACACGAATAGGACTGGGTGGCGGTTGCCGTCGCCGTTCCAGTGCCGTTCGAAGCCTGGACGGTGAACTTATAGGTCCCTGGGTCGGTTGGCGTGCCTGTCAGGGCTCCGGCTCCACTCAGGGTGATGCCTGGGGGCAGGCCGTTGTCGGTAACCTTGGGATTCGGGTTGGGGACGATTGCAAAGGTGGTCCCCGTCATCGTGCTGGCGGTAATCTGGACCTTGGGAGGGGTCCCGGTGCCGTAAGCCGTGCCAACCTTGCCGGCGGGGACGCTGGTGGTCGTGATGGTCAGGGGAGCAGACGCTCCAGGGGGAGTTTTGTTGTTGTTGGTGCCGCCGCTGTTGCCGGTTCCGCTCAGCGGCAGCCCGCCGCCCCCCAGATTCACAGTCGTGCCGCCTCCGCCCGTGCTGGGGGCGGAAACGGCCATGATGCTGATCAGGAATCCAGCGGTCAGAGTCTGACTTCCGTTCGTGGCGGTGATGTAGACCGTGCTGTCGCCGGCTGCCGACGGCGTGCCGGTGATTGCGCCGTCCGCGCTCATCGTAATGCCCGTCGGGAAGCCCCCAGAAGCCACGGAGAACGTGGTTCCGGTCAACGACGCGCTGACTGCCGTCGTGTAATAGGTCCCAGCCGTCCCGGTGGGCAGTTTCGTGGTCAGAAACGTCAGCACATTGCCGCTGGCGCCCGATCCGCCGCTGCCCAGGGGGCCCGCACCTCCCAGAACCGCTACCAGCTTCTTTCCCATGCTCAGCGCACCTTGACAGCGATGGTCAGGCCGTCCGCGAACAACTGGAAGGCCAGGACGCTCCAGCCCGTGGAGTTCAAAGTCGGCATCGCCGACGTCGTGGAGCCGCCCCAGTCGGTTCCGGCCGGCCAGGAGTGGGTGAAGGCCCCGGCATTCTCCAGAACCATCTCGAGCGTCCAGACTTCTCCCGCCGGGGGCAGGCCCGTGAAGGTCCAGTTGACGCTGCCGGCGATGGTTCCCCTGATCACCATCCCATTCGCAGGGTCAATGGCGACGGTCCCAGAGACCGAAGCGCCCAGATCCACGAAGGTATCGGCAGCCTTCTTGGTAACCAGATTGGTCTGCGTGAAACCGCCCCAGTCCTGGTTCTGGTCGCACCGGGCATACGATGCGCCGGGCACAATCGTGATGTTCACGGCCTCCAGAACGGTTGCGGTGGAGTCGATTCGGACGGTATAGCCCGCCTTGCCGCTGAAAGAGCTGAAGGCATCAGTCAGAGCCTTGAAATTCGTGCTGGCAGAAGGCAGCGCCTCGGTGGTAACGCCGCTTCCGTCCGGGGAGACGACCAGAACCTGGCCACCCAGACCCGTCCAGGAGTGCGGCATGTCCAGCAACTGCCACGCATACAGGGCGCCGCCGCCCGACACGTAGGTATTGCCGCCCCCACTCCCCGAGCCGCCCGTTCCGGTGCCCGAATACGTGCCGCCGACGCCGAAATATGCCAGGACTTCCGGCTTCAGCTGGACCAATCCAACCGACTGGTTGGCCAGTTGGCCGTCGTCGCGCTGGATCAGTGCCAGGTTATAGTCTACCTGGTCCAAAGACACCTTCAGGGCGTTGAACTCGCTGTCCAGCTTGTCGGCGGGCGGGTTGGCGCCCGGATTCGAGCCCTCGTAGCCCGAGAAGTTGAACTGGCGGCTGTAAGGCGTCGGCTGCATGTCGGGGCCCTCGGGTGTTTCAGGCTAAATCAGGCAGGGGGGTGCCTTTTGCCCAGTCAAGATCGCGTTGCCGGCGGTAAGTGCCGCGGCCTTTGCCGGGCTTTACCGTTCGGGGGCGAAAGGTAGGGGTCCGCAGCGCTCGGGCTACCGGATTGCGCTTCCTGGGGGCGCTGTCAGAATGCCTCTGGTTGCTCATTAGAAGGCCGTACGCGGGAGTTGGGGTGCTCCCGCTATATCAGCCCATGCAGGCCTCTATGAAGGCTTGCGCGACTTGCGGGACGATCGCGTTGCCGTAGGCGCGCAGTCGTCCCACGCGTCCGGGAACCCCATTAGCCAGCGGGAATGTGCCGGGCTCAACTGACCGCCACTTTTGATCCCGGCAGAAGAGCCAGTCAGCAGATGCCCAGTCGCCGTTAGTCGCGCGGGGCCGGACACTGACGAGACCAGCTTGGTGATCGTCGCAAGGTGCGTGGACTTCTCCATCGGCCTGCCCGTCATCATCGGAGTCCCAAACTCCCCGTCGTGGGCCTTGCAGGTCGGCCAGCCCGCCATCGCGGCAAAGTCCCTCAGGTCGTTCGCATGCGGACCCAGAGCCCGCGCCATCGCCTTCTCCGGGTCCTTGTATTCCCCTCCCGCCGCCACCTTGGAGCAGGGTGTCGGCCAACTCGCCAGATTGGCCTGCCTCGGCAACTGGTCCAGCCGTTCCGTCCCGTCCGAGCGCGGCTTGATGTCGCATCCCGTGTCCTTCCAGTCGCGGGTGGTTACCGTTGTCCAGCCCGTCTTTGGCGCACCAGTAGAGCCTTTGCCGGATGTGCGGAGCACCGACGCCCGCAGCGCACAAATCTGCCGACCCGACGGCGTAGCCCTCTCCTTCCAGGTCAGCCGATACAAGGTCGAGCCAAGCGAGGCCGTCTTTTGACGCAACCTGCTCGCCAAAGACGATTGCAGGGCGGCACTGGGAGACCAGCCAGTGGAAGTGGGGCCAAAGGTGCCGCTCGTCAGCAAGCCCTGCTCCTTTGCCTGCGCAGCTGAAAGGTTGGCATGGGCAGGAGCCCGTCCACACCGCTTGGTCGTCTCCCCATCCTGCAAGGCGCAGAGCCCTTGACCAACCGCCCAGGCCTGCAAAGAAGTGGCACTGGGTGTATCCCAGAAGTTCGGCTGGCTTGATGTCCCTGATATCGCGCTCATCGACGTGCCCCCCCCCTGCTATGTGTCCCGCTTCGATCAGATTGCGGAGCCACTGCGCCGCAAATGGGTCGATCTCGTTGTAGTAGGCCGCCATGGTGTCCCCCATCCAGTTGCCCGATGGGGATGTCTGTTCGTTTTGGCGGATGACCCGTGAGGGGGTCGAGTTATTTTGGAAAGGTAGAAATTTTCTCAGCGGGCCTTGCAATCGCCACCGAGCCAGGGGTCGGGTCCGCCACCAAGGGTGGGGGCCGGGGCCGCCGCGGGCCGGGCCCAGGGCCGGCCAAGGGCCATGCAAGGGCGGCGGCCCCGCCGCCGCCTTGGGGCGCAAGGGCTTTGGAGCTTGGAGCGGGGGCGACTGACGGGCGACTATCGGACTATTGGTAAAAGATTGGTGAATCTCTTACGATCTCGTTCCCGGAATGCCCCTTAATCGTTCAAGATTTCGGAACATTCGCTCGCTGTGACGTCGATGACGGGCGAGGACTGGATCGCCATGGCTTGACGGCCGCGAGAGGCGAGGTCCATCAATTGCTCGACAGTCCATTGACTGATCGGCTTGCTATCGCCTTGATTCTGTTCGTCTTTTTCGGGGATCAGGCGGCCTATTTGAGCCAATTTTGAGGCGGCGGCTACCCTGGCTGACTCGTTGCGGCCGTTTCGGGCCACGTCAAGCAACGTAGCCATGGCGCAAGCCTTGCCTTCTTCAACCATAAGCAAAACGCGCTCATCCACGGCGGCGCGAACGGCGGGCAAGCGCAATAGGCCATAAGCGGATTGCGCTGGCGAAGAATAGCCTGCCCGCTCAGCGGCAAGGGATCCTTGCCCCCCACACTGGACATACTCCACCACAAAGCGGGCCTGCTTGGCCGTCATGCCGTCGGGCCCCGTGAATCGGGGGCCATGGCGCACTGCTAAATTCTTTGCCATTTCCCATCCATTTCTTTGCGCTTTCTGTGATCCGCTAGGGCGGCCCTTGCGTAATACTATATGGATGCGCCGCAATGATGCGGGGCCCAAAGTGGAGAAAAAGAAAATGACCAAGATGGACCGGAATCACACCAACACCTACTACGCGGGCCCCTTCTCCAACAGGGATAAGGCCCAAAACAGGCTCGAAGACTATTGCGCGGCAGGGCTGATCCACGCCAATGACCTGCCCAAGGTCAGCAAGCTCCAAGGCGGGTACTGCATCCTGGTCGATGTCAGCCCCATCGAGTAGGCCCCGCCGAGATACCCGGCGCGCCGCGCCCTCCACCCCCAGACCGGATCGCCGGCTGGGGGCAAGGGGGTACCGGGACGGGCCCGGCAAGCAAGGGGAACAATGTCATGCAAGTCAACGGATACGAAATCGGACCAAAAGCCAACCTAAGGGGGGCCAACCTTAAGGGGGCCAATCTTGTTGGGGCCGACCTTCGGGGTGCCAATCTGGTTGGAGCTAACCTCAGCAAAGCGGATCTTTCGGGGGCCGACCTACGGGGGGCCGACCTTAGCAAGGCCATTTTTTGGAGGGCCGACCTGACGAAGGCCAACCTTGGCGGGGCCGAAGTTTACGCAGTGGACTTCACAAAGGCATCGCTTTCGGGGGCCAACTTCGAGGGGGCTTATACGGATCGGACCGTTTGGCCCTGACAAAGCGGCAAGATCCAAGGCGGCAAAGCCGCCGGCCTACCCCCGGACCCCGCAAGGGGCCGGGGGATCAGGGGTACCAAGGCAAGCTTTGGCAAGGGCCCCCAGGGGGCAAGCGGCAAGGGGCAAAAAAGCGTAAAAAAAAGATGATCCAAGGGCCCCGCAAGTACCAATAACTATATGAGACCGGCGCGAATCAACCAAAGCCGGCGCAACAGGGAGAGAAAAAATGATCATCGAAATCCGCCACTTCGGACCGACCAACATCAAGGGATCTCGCTACAAGGCGATCGCGATTCCTACCGGCCAATCCCTCACGGTTCCCCATGACTACGCGCTCGGAAACGAGGCCAACGAGAAAGCCGCCGCCCTTGCCTTGGCAAGCAAGCTCGCAGGAACCGACGCCTTGGAGGTCAGCAGCATCCACACCAACGGAAGGACGAGGACCCAAAAGGAGTCCAGGGTCGCCTTGGTTCACGGAACGACAGGCCATGCGGAAATGGCGCTCAAAGCTGCCGACCAGTGGTAAGCCCGAAACCTAGGGGGCCTCGCGCCCCCGATGGTCCCGGAGTGAGGCTCCGGCTGACGAGGGCAACCACTCGCAGAAAAACAAAGGGGAGAAAAACATCATGGAAAACGAAAAGATCTACAGCTTCAAAACGGCGCGCTTTTCCGTGGAATGCGTCGTGGAACCCGAAGACATGGACCCGGCGGACGCCTTCGAGTTTGAAGACGACATCGAAAATGTCCGCAACGGGACGTGGGAATGGTTCCAAGTCCAAGTCTGCGTCCGCCTCGATGGGAAGAAAATCGGAACCTCGTATCTTGGCGGATGCGCCTATGTGAAGGCGTCGGACTTTCTGGAAAGCGGCGAGTTTCACGACATGGTGCGCGAGGCCGTAGCCGAATCCCGCAAAAACATCCGCCCGGCTCCTGCCATGCGTCTGGCTGCCTAACCAACAACAAAGCCCCCGGAATCAACCGGGGGCACCCTGGGGAGGGGACTACCATGGCTAGATTCGAAATCTTCGACACGCGTTCCGGCTGCCGCGCTAGTGGCCAGCTGTTCGCAACCCGCGGCAGGGCGCAAGCCAAGGCAGACGCGCTGGCCTATCACTACGGCGCCCCGGTCTATGCCGTCCGGGAATCCAACGCCAAGCATGAAACGCCTACTGCCAAGGCCATGCCATTCTCATGGCTTCGCCTGCGGCGGGCATCATGAGCGCCGCGGCATCGCCCTGGGAGGGCAACCCTTGGGAGGTCTTGACCCAAGGCCAGCGCTGGACGGCGGAACTGCTGTTGCGCGCCATGGCTGATGGCAAGGCTTACCCGGCTCACCGATACGATTCCGGCGAGCTGGACATAGCCGGATTCCGCGAGCACTGCTCCGCGGTCCCTGCCATCGTCTCAGACTGGCTGCAATGGTCCGGGGCCATGGACCTAGACCACGACGGGCAGGGCGGCAGTCTGGTCTTCGTGACCATGGGCGGATCGGCCCATCGTCGGATGGCGGCAAGGCGCCTGCTGGAATCTTTGGAAGGGAGGGCATGACATGAGCGCGACACGATCCGAATTCGAAGGCTGGCAGGGCTGGCCACAGACTTCCCCGGATGGCCTGGGGCAGGTGTTCACGGCGCCGGACAGGCATGCGCAGGTGATCAGGACGAATGCCGGCCTGTATGACGTGCAAGCCAACCGGGGCATGCTGGAAGTGCCCAACGACTGCACGGCTTTCTTCGCGCTGGACAGCCGGGGATGGCGGACCTTGGCCAATGGCCCGGACGGGCTGGCGTTCGAGCTGCCGGGCGGCGGCCTGTCGGTGGCTCCGAACGGGGCCATGGTCAAAGTCCATGCGGATGGACCCGACGCGGGCCCCATCGTGATCGAGAATGGGTCCAGGGCGATCATGCTGGCCAAGGACGGGACGGCGGCAGTCGAGACGGACAGGCTGGCTGGTACCTTTCGGTTCAGGACTGGCCACGGGCTGAGCCTGTCGGACTTCATGGGAGGCGATGACATCTGGCACGACTGGACCCGCGTCCGGCCCTTGCGCTTCCAAGTCCGGCAGGACACCGGCATAGAGGTTGGCGAGGAGAATGCCCAGCTGTGGAAGGAGCCGGGCCGCCCTTGCGTGGGACTGGGCCGCGGGGCACAGGTGATCTGCCACGGGCCCGGACCCGTCCGAATCACCATCCAAGCGGGCGAGCAACCATGCTGGGTGCCTACGCCAGACGGGACATACGCGGAGATCCCCCCACGCGCCACGGCGACGCACGACCTGCCCATGGTTGGCGGGCTGTCCACCCATAGGCGCATGGACGAGCTGAGGCAGGCAGCCAAGGAGCAGGCGGACCCAACCGCGGCGGCCATCCAGGAGATGGCGCGGCGCCACAAGGTAACCATCCGCAAGCCCGTGGGAACGTTCCCGCCCGTAGAGGCGGCGCCTGCCAAGCGCACCAGCGGATTGGCCAAGGCCATCTGGTCTCTGATCCCGCGGCAGAAGGGCAACGTCCGCGAGCTGTGAGCCGACGATCCTTGCGGGTCTTCGTCCCGAATGGTACGACATATCAAGGGACGGGACGAGACTCGCAGGGAGCACAGGCCATGGCTAGGGTTATCGACTTCACGGCAGACGCCCACAGCACAAGCTGCAAGGTCCATGGCATGACGTTCGACGCAACCATCCGCTTCGAGTTCAAGACCAAAGCCTATACCTGCACCAGCCTGGAAGGGCATTGGACCTGCACCAAGGACGGCATCTTGGAGGCGCTGCAAGCTGTGGCGGACTACCTGGGGGACACGATCCGCGATCCCCATGGCGTGGTCCTGATGTTCGCCAAGGTCTGCATCGGCGAGCCGCTGTCGGGGCACGAGGCGATGCGCATCAAGGCCGGCATTGCCCCCAGCAATCTGGACATGCCGTGAGCCTGGGGCAGGTGATCAGATAGCGCGAGCCCTGACCAGCGCGGCAACCTCGCGCAAGCCCTCGGTGATCAGGTGCGAGGCCTTCTGGCGAGACACTCCCAGCATCTCGCCAACCTCTTTGAGCTTGTCGGTTGCGTCTGGGTCGGTCCTGAAATAGCGAACCCACAGCGCACGCTTCTGGGCTTTCTCCAAGCAGGCCAGGGCATCCTGGGCGCGGGCCTCGGACCGGCGGGCAGCGACCTGGGCAATGGGTGCGTCGGCAGCTCCCGCGGCCTCCCATCCATCCAGGGCTTCGATGTCCACCCGAACGGGCGGCGCGGGCCGCTTGTCCTTGGGTGTCCGGCGATTCCTGATGTTGCGGACGGGGCCCGCCATCCTGCCGGCATAGTTGGCAAGGGCGCTGTGCATCTGTCCATAGAACCAGACATGCAGCTCGGGGTATCGCTCAGGATCCCAGCGCGGCAACTGCTCAACCACCAGCTTGGCCAACTCGGCACGGATCTCCTCCTCATCCAGGAAGCGGAACCTGCCCCAGACAAGCCCGCCGATGCGCGGCTCCAGGGACGCGATCACGGCCATGATGGCGTCGGGGTCTCCTGCCTTGGCTGCCAGTGCCGTGGCCACACCTATGGGTGCTCGTTTCATGTGCAACTCTCCTTTGGGAGGCGATTCTGCCTATAATTTGGGCACCGAGTTGGATCTACCATAATAGTTCCAAACGGGGGGGTGTGGCCGTGTTCCGTGATGTTCTTGGAAAGTTCTCGGTTTGAGCAGGGGTGCCACACCGTGCCACACCTGTACAGGAGAGTCCTTCCAGGAAAAAAAATTTCTAAGTACATGAATTTTTTTTTCTCCATAGCTATCTCTGGAAAAGGTGTGGCACGTGTGGCAGGTGTGGCACGGCTGGAACAGGCGGGGAACGAATCTGAGGGCCCCGCCCATCCCACACTTCCCCCGAACGGAGATCAACGGACCACCTGGCGGGGACTGACCGTGAGGCCCCGAACCTTCTGGGCGGCGATCGTCTCGGCAGCCGTCCGGTCGGCCTCGCGGTTGCGCAGCTCGATCCCCGCTCGCTTGGCCTCGGCCAAGATGCCGGCGGCCCTGGCTAGACGCTGGGTCATCGCTACCACCCACGCATGGACCCACTCGATGGCCGCCTGAATCGCCGCCATGATCGCCGCCTTGTCCTGGTCGCTGACGCTGGGCGCCCACAGGAACAGCTTGGTCCCGTCCGCCGTCGTGTGTGCCCCAGTGATCTGGCCGCGGGCGTAAGCCTCCATGCCTGCCTGGCGGGCGCGGTTCATCCGGGAGATCCGCTTTGCCTCCTGGATCTCGGCCTCCCAGCGCTGGGCATCGGCTTTCAGTTGCCGCTGGTAGGCAGCCAGCTCCTCCTTCTCCTTGCGCTCGGCCAGCCAGTCAGCGCGAGCCAGCCTGGCGCGAGACGACGATATGCGCACCATCCCATGCTTGGAAGAGACGCAATCGAACAGATCGTCCTGCCACAGCTTCATCGCCTCGATGTAGGCCTTGCGCGGGTTCCCGTCCTTGGGGCAGGCGCGTTGCGCCACCCAGCCAGGGTGCGCCGCCTTGGCGTCCATGAGTGGGTTGGTGGCTGGGTCCATGATCGAGAGACAATGGACGTGCGGGTGCGACTCATCCAGGTGCTGGACGACCGACACCAGCTGGATCCCGCGGCGTGCGGAGTCGGCCTTGGCATAGGCCAAGATATCCCCCAGCCATGCGCGGTATCGGGTGGCAACGGCTGGGTCCGACAGAGCGGTGACCGGCTCCGGGAACGAATGGACAGCGCCTTCCAGCCGATGGCCATCCTTGCGGACGCGCAGGTTATGCCCGCGGCTGGCCTTGCGGGCGATCTCCTCGCGTCTGGTTATCTCAGCGGGGATGTTCGCTGGATCCATGCCGAAGATGATCAGAGGCGGCTTGGGGTTGGGTATGTGGTTCATGTTGCCCGGAGCTCTGGCCGCTTCCAGGCAGATGGATTGGTAGTTGCGCCCGGAGCGGTTGCCCTTGGCGCTGAAGGTTTGGATGTGGCCGAACTGGGCAGACATGGTTGAACCTCCCTGGCGGGGCCGACATTTCCAAGTAGACCGAAGGTCTGCATTTGGAAATAACAGTCGGTCAATACAAACTGTCCTCTCGTTTTAGATGTTATACTTTATTTCTGTGGTGGTGTTGTTTGGTCATGTTTTCTCCGGGTCAATGGTATCTGGTGATCCCATATGGTTGAGGTGAGTTGAGGTTGGGTTGGGAATGGAAGGGGGAGGGGTGGCAATGCCTGAGTACCAAGACAACCCGATGCCCGCATGGTGGCCGACACGCAACGAGGCCCGGCGTCTGGCCAGGCACGAAGAGCTGGTTGAGCAGATGAAGGCGGCGCCCAACCCTGCCCCGAACGGAGTCCCGGCATGGGGCGGCGGCGGTGGCAATGGCGGGGGCATCGTGGCTGCTGTTGCCGGCGGCAATCGCAGCTCCAAGCCCAAGCGCAAGGGCAAGGGCGGAGGCATCTGCCGATGAGCGTCTTCCAGCCCTGGTTGGACTGGTTCCAGCTGGATGAACACGGCTACGCCGTGGACAAGGTGCGCGCTCTGGTTGGCAGGTGGGACTTCTACGACCACGCCGAGCCCTGGCCGCCCTGTCTATACGACAAGAAGCAGCCATGGACCTGGTGCGTCTTGAACGGCAACCAGATGAAGCGCGGCACGGCAACCACGCTGGGAGAGGCCAGGGAAGATTGCGTCAACGCCGCGGGCGAGCTGTTCAGCGAAGCCCAGATGGAAGACTTCATGTGGCACGGGTTCCGAACGCCCGAGCATTTGCAAGACCGAGTGGAGGACACGCTATGACCGGAACCAACCATCCGATTGAGGCGCTGTGCGCCGAATACGAGGACGCCAAGTCCGATCTGAAAGCGGCCCAGGCCCGCATGAAGCGCATCCAAGGACTGTTAGATGAGACCTTCGCGCTGGAGGTCGAGGCGGCTCTGACCCGAACGGGAAAAGGCGCCGGCAGCGTCTCGATCTCCAAAGGAGACATCACCATCGAGGCATCGATCACCAAGAAGGTGGAATGGGACGCCGAGAAGCTGTTGCGGGCCCTGGACGACAACTGGGATGAGCTGAAGACGGTCGTGTCTCTGGAGGCGGGGATTCCTGAAAAGGCCTATGCCAAGCTGGTGCCCGAGAAGCGCGCCCTGGTCGATGATGCCAGGACGGTGAGATTCGGTGACCCAAAGGTGGCGCTGGTGCGAACCACTGGTGATGACCAAGAGGTAGCGGCATGACCATCCCCTTCCTGATCGTGGCTCGAGACCTGCACCCGTCCGGGCGGTTTCTGCTGATCGAGAAGTTCGACAGCATCGACGGCCCCAGGCACCGGGTCGCCACGGTCTGCGACAAGGAGTTCATGCTGGAGCGGCTCGAGATCATGCGGATGGAGCTGTGCACCTCGGATCACGAACGCATGGAGTTCACCAGGCGCTATGTGGCGCCGCTGGAGAAGGAGAAGGGGCCATGACCAGACCAGACATCGAAAATATCCGCGAAGCCTACACCGAATGGGAATGCAACCTGTGCAAGTGCAACGGATGCGATAACACGGAAGAGATTGCTGGGTTTGTGCCGGACCTGCTGGCCTACATCGCCGAGCTGGAAATGGTCATGAAGGCCCTCAGGCAGCTTCATGACTTGGCGGCGGGGTATCCGTTGCGGGATGACGCTCCATGACCTCCGACGAGCGCTTCGACAAGCTGGATGCCTGGTTCGCCCCATACGAGCCGTGGTTCCTGGGCGTGTGCTGGGTTGGCATGGCCATTGCGACGGCATGGACCATCTATGGCATCGGGCCCATCATCGCCTATCACTTCGGGTTCCGGTGATGAGCCCCGAGCTCCTCGGCCTGCTGTGCCTGCTCGGATTCTTCGCGATCCCCAGCATGGCGGCTTGGTTGCTGGCTGACAAAGACGACGAGGAGGAGGACCCAGAATGATCGTGCCGCTGTGGAGCCGCCTCTTCGTCGGCACCCTGCTGTTCCTCTGGGTCTGGTGCATCCAAGAGGAGGTCATGTTCCCGATTGCGTGCTACCTGCTGGTAGCGTCCGCCGTATACCTGCTGCCAGATGAACACGCGTCCTGATCCCGCGGATCTGGACATAGTCCAGGACTCGGACGGGGCGCTGCGGGCCCCTACCAGCCACGAACGCATGGAGAAGATCCGGGCGCAAGCTCGCGTCCGCGAGTGGATGCTGAAGGAGAATCCCTATCTCCGGAAAACAATATTGGCGCTGGACTGATCATTTCTGCACCAACCGCCAACAATGAATCCATATGTTTGTCGGGGGCCGGGGTTGCGCGTTGAGACGACAGCGTGAGCCAGAAGAGCGGAACCGGCCAGTCTCCCTCCCCATGCCGCTCTTCATCGTCGAGGGCCCCCTGCTGGAATCCGCTGGCAGGGGGCCTTTTCAAGAGGGAAGGGGGTTGCCATGGGTCTTCTGGTCATTCTGAGCTTGGCGGCAATCTGCGGCGGTCTGGTCCTGGACGTGGTGGCGTGGTTCGCCCGCTTCCTGATTCTGATCGGGGTCATCGGCTTGGTGGTGGTCGCCCACAGCGTCTACCTGTTGATGTGAGGTGGCGCCATGGGCGAAGTCATCATGCTGAATAAGAACAAGGTGGTGAACCACATCGAGGTTCGCCGCAAGGCGCTGGCCAGCCTGATGAGCACCTTCGTGGATTCGGCAGCCGCCATCCAGGGGGTTGCGATCATCGCCCAGCTGACGGATGGGACGTTCGAATGCGGCTGGACGCCGACCCAATCGGGAGACGCTCTGGAATACGTCGAGGCCCTGGAAAGGGACATGTTCAACGAGGCCGGCCCTAGGGACCTGGTGGACCAACTGGGCACGCCCGATCCCGAATATGACGTGCTGGTTGATGAGGTCGAGGAAGTCGGCCTGAAAGACGATGATTGATGGAACCGGCCCCCTTACGCCACGGGAGCGGGAGATTGGTCATTCGATGGCCGGCGTCATGGCCGGCGAGGCTTGCTTCTTCATAGACCGAACGGGAGACCACTACCAGCTGGGATGCGCCATCGAGGTGCGCGATGACGACCAGGAGATGGTCGAGATCGTGCACTCGCACGTTGGCGGCATTCTGTCCTATCGGTTGCCGCGCCCGAACTGTCCGAAAGGGGCCAATCCCAGCGTCGTATGGAGAGCCAGAGATCGCGAGTCGCTGGCCCGGATCGTCCGGCTCCTGGACGAGTGCCCGCTGCCCGGCAAGAAGCAGCGCGATTACCTGATCTGGCGCGAGGCCTTTGACGTCGCCGCCTGGAAGGACGGCGAGGCTCGCCGCGCCCGGATGGCAGACCTGAAAAAGGCCCTGCACATCGTCAAAGAATATCGCCCCAATCCAAATAACACGCGGGTCAATCAAGCAGCTTGAACCCAAATCCTGAGGGAACAACCAAGGGGGGTTCGTCATGACTGCAACCGTGAAGATGCTGCTGGCCGGGATGCCCGGCTCGGGCAAGACCAAGCGAATCGAGACACTGCCTGCCGACAAGTGCTATGTGCTGGACCTGGAGGCCGGCACGCTGTCCATCTCCCAGGAGTGGAAGGAGGCTGCCGGCAAGCGCGTGCTGTCAGTCGGCAAGGCCGCGGCACACTTCGGGCTGACCGAGTTTCAGATGTCCCAGTTGCTGGTCACCTGGATATCCGGGCCCGATCCCTCGGCGCCGGCCGGTGCCCCATACGGCAGCGACATGTACGCCACCGCCGTCAAGGCGATGGGTGGCAAGTTCGAGGACAAGTTCCCCGGCACGGAGTTCGTGGTCTTCGACTCGATCACCGAGCTGTCCAGGCGGTCGCTGACCTTCGCCCAGGTCCAGCCTGAGGCCTTCTCGGAGAAGACCGGCAAGCCCGACCTGAGAGGAGCCTATGGAATCCATGGCCGCCAGTTGGTCGCCATGTCCCAGCGCCTGCAAAGGGCTCCCTATAATGTGATCATGTCCTGCATCATCACCAAGGACAAGGAGACCGGCATGTGGGAGCTGGCCATGGACGGCACCATGGCCGCGCACGCCCTGCCTGGAATCTTCGACGAGGTGATCATCCTGGGCGTGTTCGAGCGCGAGAACGGCGGGGACCCGTATCGGGCCTTCATCTGCAATGCCCAGAACAAGCACGGCTTCACGTTCGCCAAGGACCGGTCCGGCACCCTGGAGACGGTCGAGCCGTCGCACCTGGGCAGGCTGATTCAGAAGATCCAGACGGCGCCCCAGCGCCCGATCTCGGATTACGACCTGCCGGAGGGGGTGTGACCATGGCCATCACCTACGACAACCTGAACCTGGCTGGTATCCGCAAGGGTCGCCAGTTCCAGTCGCCCGACCCGCAGTCCAAGGTCTACGGCAAGACCGAGGACGGCAAGTTCAACAAGGCGATGGCCACCAAGGTCTTCCATTCGATCAGGAACGACCTGATCAGGGAGGCCGCGGGCCGCTGGTATTCGGGCAAAAAGCCTGGCCAGCTTCCGCACCAGTGATCCATGGCTGGTGGTGGCCGTAGAATCTGGCAGGTGGTCTATCAACTGACCATGTGGATAACCTGCTGGTTCATCTGCGCCGGCGTAGTCCGGCACTGGGGGTGAGGGATGAGCAACATGGACGGGGACATCGTGGTGCTGGGCAGGGTGGCCCAGTTGATCGAAGGCCAGCCGCGGGCCACCGACGAGGACCTGATCAAGGCCTTTCGGGAAGGGATGGCAGTTGGGCGGGCTTCCGAGCTCCAAGCCTGCTGGGACCTGGCGGGCAACATGGAGCACGAGAGCCGCTTCCTGGGCAACCATGATTGGGACATGGGCTACCAGGCGGCCCAGGACCAGATCACGGACGCCATCGCTCTCAGGATGCTGGGATGAGCCCGCTCGCAAAGGCCTTCCTGGTTGGGAATCTGGTGGCCGTCGGCATGGCCGTGGCCTGGTGCTCGCTGGTCATGGAACTGCTGGGTGACCGCCGGGCCTACACGGCCCATGACCGGATGCGGGAGCTGGCCAAGAGGCGCCCGTTCTAGGGGGGCTGTCGGGGGACCTTGCGGCCCCCCGATACCCTTACGACCTTGAGTCTGCTATCGCCTGCTTTGACAGGAAGACAACAATCTCAGGATGGAACCGGCACTTTGTTCCTTTCGCGAACATCTCCCAGAACTCGTAAGCGTCAGCCTCGTTGTTCAGGTCGGAAGCGCCGATCCAGAAGAGGCTCTCGCCGCGCCGGTCGTAGAGGAAAAGCAATAAGCCTCCCGCCACTAGCCAAGCACGCTGCTTGATCGAGCACTTTTGTATCACGCTGTTCATGCGCTCTGCCAAAGTTCTCGTCTCTTCCTCGGGCACGAGATCCGCGCACACCGTGTTGATGAAAACCGTTCCGTTTTCCGATGCTTGCGCAATCGCAGCCACCAGGTCCCCAATCGGGCCGTACTTCTGCGGGTGGTTGTCGTTCGCCGCGGCGTTGGCGTTGGCGTTGGTCTTCCTAGTCCGCTTCGCGTTCGTCATGTCAAGTCTCCTGCGTTGATGTTTGATATCCCCACTTTGTGAGAGGGACCAAAGCATTGCTGCCGGAGGGGCCTTCCATGGACCTGGCGCCGGCAGTTTCGCCGAGCTGGCAGAAATGTCAAGCCGGTTGAAAAAAGTTTGTGCCAACGACCCCCCACGATTCCATATCCCCCTGAGGAAAGCAGAGGGGGGACAAGACATGTTGGACTTCGACGGAGCAATCACCCAGGGACCGATCCCGGACGGGACTTTGGTCTGGGCAACTTTCAACACCGATGGTGTCGAGCGCACTGGTGGCTCGGGCAACAAGTACCTGAAATACACCCTCAAGGTCTCTGAAGGCGCTTACGCCAACAGGGTGATCAACGGCGTGCTGATGCTGTCGGGCACCAACGCCAAGGGCGTGGACATGCGCAAGCAGACGATGGGCAAGATCCTGTCCCTGCTCGAGGCCAACGACAAGACGGCAGCCGACTTCCAGGGCAAGGCCCCGGTCGAGCTTAACGGGTTCCGCGGCGGCTTCAAGCTCAGCGTGGACAGGGACGGCCAGAACAACGTCCCCGACTGGGGCTGGCTAAGCCCCAAACAGGCTCCGCGCGACTGGGCAAGGCTGTGTGCTGGCGACTGCGCCCCGAAAGGAACACCCAGGGCCGCCGTCGCGGGCCGTCCCGCCGTCGTTCCGGTCATGGCCGCACCCATCGTTCTGACGGTTCCCGCCCAGGACGACTCGGACGACATCCCGTTCTGACAGGAGGCTGAGATGGAGGGGATCACGGAATCCAACGCGAGGGCCCTGATGCTGGCGGTGATAAACCAGCTGATCGTGGATGCGTGCTGGACAGAGCCGGGCCCCTCCCCCTCCTCGGGGGCCGCGAAGTGGCGCCGCGAGCAGGAGCAGGCCTGTGCGGATGCCAAGGACTTTCTGAGCGACGACCAGGCGATGCAACGCATCTGCGATCTGGCAGACGTTGACGTGGGTCTGGTCAGGACTGCCTACAAGCGGAGGGCGGCAGATGCTGGAGTTTGAGTGGGGCCCAAGGGACGTCACCGACCAGGTGCTGCCCTATCTGGATCTGGCCATTCTGGAAAAGCACGAAGCGGAGCCCCCGAGAGACTATTTGGGGGCTTCTGCCATTGGGGACCCGTGCGAGCGCAAGGTGGCCTATGGCTACCAGAACCGCAAGGATCCAATGGCCCGCCAGTTCCCGGCCAGGGTGCTGCGCATTTTTGACCATGGCCATGCCACCGAGCCCCGGCTGGCCGGATATATCAAGGACGCCGGGTTTGATCTGAGAACGACAAACGACGACGGCGACCAGTTCGGTTTCACGGCCTTTGGCGGCAAGTTCGCCGGCCACTGCGACGGTATCCTGTTGAGCGGCCCTGGGCTGGTCGGCTGGCCCCGGCTGTGGGAAGCCAAGAGCATGAAGGACGAGCTGTTCAAGCAGCTTGTCCGGGAAGGCGTCAAGAAAGCCTTCCAGACGTATTACGCCCAGATTCAGGTCTACCAGGCTCTGGTGACCGACTTCGGCGATCTGACCACGTATCCGGCGTTGTTCACGGCCCTGAACAAGGACACGGACGACATCCATTTCGAGGAAGTCCAGCATGATCCTGTGGAGGCGGCCCGGTGCATAGAGTTGGCCCGCAAGATCTGCAACATGGGCTGGGGCGCGGATGCATTCACGCGCCGCTACATGGACCAGAACGACTACAGGTGCAAAATGTGCAACTGGCGCCAGGCGTGCTGGAGTCCCTTCGAGGTCAAGCTGGTGCCGTTGGTGCTGGCGAATATGGATAGCCCACCCGACTTTATTTGAGCAGGTCGCGGGTCGTCTGGGAACGACGCACCCAGATGGATAGCAGAGGCGGTGGCTTCAACGGCCCCCGCCCGAGAGGGGGGTAAATCATGGACGAATCACCCAACATCGACCCGACCGATCCCGGCAACTGGTCGCATCCGGACTATGAGGCCATCGAGGCCTGCATGGCCGACATGGGCCCCGAGCCCATCGCTGTCCCCGTCAACCAGCCAGGCTTCACGGCTGACAAGGTGAAGGCGCTGGCGGACGCCGGCGTCGAGAACGTCATGAAGCCCGAGGTGCTGGGCTGGTTGAACGTTCTGAAGGCCCAGGACATGGGGGCCTATGTCGTCCTTCGTAGGGAGCTGAAAGCTCGCAAGGTCCCCATCACGATGATGGAGAAGGGCATGAACGCCGTGGCCCGCAAGCGCCCGGCGGAGACCAGCGACGCCTCCTGGATGTGCGGCCTGCTGCTGGGCAACAACGGGGTCCCTCAGCCGCTGCTGGAGAACGCCGCCGTGGCCTTGGAGCACGCCCCCGAATGGAAAGGGGCCATCGCCTGGAACGAGTTCACCAACCGGGCCATTCTGGTCAGGCCCGTCCCCCACACGCCGGCGGAGGGCTTTGAGCCCCGGCAGTGGAAGGACTGCGATGATATCTCGCTGGCAAGGTGGCTCCAAAGGAACGGCATCGCCACCTCGCCCGAGACAGCTGGCAAGGCGGTCCAGGAGGTCGCCCAGCAGTTCCGCTTCCACCCGGTCCAGGACTATCTGAACGGGCTGGAATGGGACGGCACGCCGCGTCTCGAGGGCTTCCTGCATGTCTGCTTGGGGGTCGAGGACACGCCTTACAGCCGCGCAGTCTCCAAGGCCTTCCTGATCAGCGCCGTGGCCCGCATTATGCGGCCCGGCTCCAAGGTGGACACGATGTTGGTCATCGAGGGCCCTCAGGGCAAGGGCAAGTCCCAGGCGGTGGAGGCGCTGTTTGGGTCCGAATATTACTGCGACACCCTGCCCGACATCCACGACAAGGACGCGATGGTCCAGCTGTTTGGCAGGTGGTGCATCGAGGTGTCAGAAATGACGTCTCTGAAGCGGGGAGAGGTCACGGCGGTCAAGGCCTTCGTTAGCCGCACCAAGGATTCCTTTAGACTGCCGTTCGGGCATCGCTCCGAGGATTTCCCGAGGAGCTGTGTGTTCTGCGCCACGACGAACGAGACCGACTGGAACAAGGACGAGACCGGCGCCCGCCGCTATTGGCCCGTCCGGGCCGGTGTCACGCACGAGATCGACATCGCCAAGATCAAGCGCCGCCGCAACGACATCTGGGCGGAGGCCGTCAAGTGCTGGCGGGACGGCGAGCCGTGGTGGTTCACGGACGAGGCCACCAAGCTGCTGGTGATCGAGGAGCAGGAGGACCGGTTTGACAACGACTCCTGGCATAACGACGTCGCCCAGTGGCTGGCCGACGAGAAGGCGAACGAGATCACCATGGGTCGCATCGCCCAAGAGGTCCTTGACCTGTCCATAGACAAGATGGACAAGCTGAAGCAGATGAGGCTGTCAACCATCCTGAAGGTCATGGGATGGACCAAGTGCCGGGTAAAGCGCAACGGAGTCCGGCTGATAGTCTACGTCCGCCCAGGGCACCAGCCAGCCGCAGAATAACCCGGAACGCCACGAAAACACCCATTTACCCCTCGGAAGTCCTCTTCCGGGGGGTATTTGCATGCTGTGGGTATTGGTCGTCATTTTCATGAACCAGACCGTGGCGATGCAAGCCATGCCCAATGACCAGCTCTGCGAGCGATTCGCCCAGCGCTTTGAGACAGCCCCCGACGTCAAGGCGGCCTACTGCACCAAGGAGATCGGCATATGATCGCGTTCGGAGACAGCCTGGCCGCTGGAATAGGCGCCGCGGCTGGCGCGGTCAATCTGGGAGTGGTCGGCTGGGGGCTGTATCACCACGACGTGCCGGCGCGCCTGGACGCCTTGCACGACATCTCCAAGTCCGGCGACAACGTTCTGATCAGCGTGGGCACGAACGACACGCCCGGCCCCGACTATGAGCAGCGCCTGGTGGCTCTGCGCATGTCGGTGTCTCCCCTGTCCAGGGTAACGTGGCTGGCCCCGCCGACCGGGTGCTGGGGCAGGAAGACGGTGGCCGCTGAGAAGATCACGCCCATCATCAACGCCATCGCTGACCGGTATGGAGACCGGATCATCGACGCGAACTCGTGCGATCACCGGCTGCGCGCCGACGACGGCCTGCACTTTACGCCAAGAGGCTATGACCTGATCGCGGACGCTGCCAAGGAGTCGTTCGCGCCATGACAGCCGCCCTGCGCATGGTCCTGCCGATCTACGGGATCCCCAAGCCCCAGAGCCGCCCCAGGCTGTGGGGGGGCAGGGTCATTTCCAGTGGCAGCCCGGACCTGCGTATCTGGCGCCGGACGGTGGAGCAGGCGGCCCGCTCGGCCTGCATCACGGCCCCCGACACGCTGGCCACGATCAACGAGGCGGCGGCCGCGGACGGCTACGAGCTGGAGCTGACTTTCTGCATGCCGACCAAGGACGCCAAGCGCCACGGCAAACCCCACACGATCCGCCCGGACACGGACAACCTGGCCAAGGCGGTCATGGACTCGGCCACGGACGGCGGCCTGCTGCCGAACGGGACGGATGCGGCGGTCGCTCGCCTGGTCGTCAACAAGGTGTGGGTGCCCCTCGAGAACGCCGGCTGCATCTTCGAGCTCCAAGCCGCAAGAATTCGCGACAAAAGCGCAATGTTTCCGCATAAATCCTGATCCAACCTGCTCAGTTGCACCAATAATCTAATGGGCAACGTTGAACAGGGGGCCATCATGGGACAGGGCAAGCAGGCACAGATCCTGACGGAAGCGCAGATCAAGCAGACGATGGACTATCTGGCCACGACCAGGCACGCGCTGAGAGACCGCGCCGTGTTCCTGCTGTCGGCCAGGGCCGGGCTCAGGGCGTGCGAGATCTCCCGCATCACCTGGAAGGCCGTCATGGGCGCGGATCGCAACATCGCCGACGTGGTGTCCCTGGAGAACAAGGGCACCAAGGGCAACAAGGGCGGCCGCACGATTCCCATGCACCCACAGCTTCGCAAGGCACTGGTGGACTACCGGGCCACGATTGGCATCCTGGAGCCGACCGACCACATCGCCGCCAGCCAGTTGGCCGACCACAAGAGCCCGCTGTCGCTGGCCGTGTGGTTCCACCGGCTCTATGCCAAGCTGGGCTTCCTGGGCGCGTCCTCGCACTCGGGGCGCCGGACCTTTATCACGACGATGGCCCAGAAGGCGCCGCTGTGCGGCGGCACCATCCGAGATGTCCAGCAACTGGCCGGCCACGCCGATCTGAAGACCACGATGCTGTATATCGAGGGCAACAGCGAGGCCAAGCGGGCGATGTGCGGGCTGGTTGCCTGAGGAGGTGGCTGGTCAGGCGTTGGCCAGCTCGTCCGCGTTCCACTCGTTTTGCAGGTGGTCGTAATGCTTCTCCAACATGGCCAGGCTGGTCTGGGAGTTCTTTGCGATCATCTGCGGCGGCAGCTTCGCCTGCATCAGGTACGTCAGATAGAAATGCCGCAAACTGTATAGGCTTAAAGGATCTCCGTCTTCGCTGGAGGTGATCTTGACTTCGACCAGAATCTTGCGAAACGCGCTGTTCATGCTGTGGGTGGTGATCGGCACAATCAAGCTGTCATCGTCCTTGGCCAAGTTGCGCAGCTCTTCCAGGGATCCGTCCGCCCGCCGGTTCGGGTAGATCGACGTCGTGATCTCGCGAGGCGCGCCCCGCTTGGTCCCCTTGCGGGTGGTCGAGCGGACCTTGAAGCGGCCGCGCTCTTCTGTGGGGTCCTGCATGAGGGCATCCACTCCAGCATCCTTGCGATAGATCACGTCCCGCCGGCGCAGCGCGACCAGCGAGGACGGGCGCATGCCGGACCACGCCAGCACGGTCAGGGCGTGCCACAGCCTGAACCTGCCCAGGGCTTCCCGGTCAGCCTGCCACGCGTCCGGAGGCGGCGCCATGGCTATCCGTGCATGGGCGATGTCCCTGGAGGCCTGCCAGCGGTGCTTGGCGGCTTCCAGAATCTGGGCGACTTCCGAGATCGTGAACGCCGAGCGGCGCATGGGGCTGGGGGGCACGTTCTCCATCTCCGGACGGTCCTGGGGGCGGATGCGCCCACGGCGGACGGCGTGATCGACGATACCACGGAACAGCGCCCGAAAGGTATTCTTGGTTGTGGGCGAGACGGTCGCCTTCAGATTGCCCCACACGCCGCCAGCGTTGCGCCGGTCCTGGAGCCAGTCATCCAGATCGCGCATGCGCGTGGAGGTGACATCCTCCAACAGGGTGCGGGGCCCGACGAACTCGCAAAGGTCCTGGGCCCATCTGGCCTTCTGGCGCAGATGCCGCGGCTTCTCTCCCGGCGCGTTCAGATCGGCGATGCCCAGGCGCTGTTGCTCGGAGGTAATGAACGCAAAGGCCGCCTCCTGGAAGGTCTCGTTGCGCACGGTGGTGCCCATGCGGACGCGCTTGGTGAAGTTTGCATACAGCTCCGAGGCCTTGGCCTTCGCATTCTCAAGATTGCTTGTGCCGGTTGAAGATTGCGTTTCCTCGCCGTCCACGTAGCAATAAAACACCCAGTTCCCGCGCTTGGAGTTTTTGCGTTGGAACAGGTATCCTCCGGGAATATTGACGCGCATCTGTGTCTCCTTGCAAATGGGCTTGCAAGGAGACTTGCAAGGTTGGAGACGAAATGCAAGCGTTTCTGGGCAGTTAGTGGTTGCTGAAAAATGGCTGGTCGTCTAAAAGTGGTCTGGGAATGGTCTGAAAGGCGCTGGAATCTTGGTGGCCAGCTGACTCTTAATCAGCGGGTCCACGGTTCGAGTCCGTGCGCGCCCACCATAAAAAGCCCCGGAATCCGCCAGATTCCGGGGTTTTCCTTGGGGGGCCTGCCTTGCAAATGCGGCTTGCAAGGTTCCTTGCAAGGTCAGTGGCGGACCTTGAGGGCCTCGATGGCCAGCACATGCAGCGGGCGCAGATCGAACGAGCGCAGCGGCATGTGCGGGAAAACCTTCTTGTCGCAGAACGGGATGTGCCCGGTGATCCACCGCTCGCCCATGTTGGCCAGCCAGTCCAGAGACGACGGCGAGCCGAGCTTGACGGCGGCGATCTTGCGCTCGGCCTTCTCCAGGAACTCGTCGTGCCGTGCCTTGTGGCTGCACACCTCGTAGAACGGCTGGCCGGCGGCGGTCATCGCCATCTCTTCCCGGTAGAAGTGCCCGATCAGGTATGCCAACAGCATGTCGCACAGCTCGGACGCGTGGTGCGGGTTCGTGGGGGCGCCGTCTGCCACGTCGTGCATGGCCGCCGTAAGGGTGCAGAATAGCCGGTGATCCTCGTCGATGATCGGAATGCCGGTTGCCATGGACTCGTTCCAGATGGATTGCGACTTACCGATCATGGCCGTCCCCTCCCTATGCGAAATACCTTGCCCGGCGCAGCCAGCCCGTCAAAAAGCGTCCCTGGGAGGGGTCGTTGGCGACGATGGCTTGCAGAAACTTGATGCGCCGGTCCACCAGGGCATCGTTCAGGGACAACGGGTCAACGGCGGCCGCCGCCGCCACGGTGGCAGGCCCCAGGTCTCCATCCACGGCCACGGCTTGGCCCTCGTCGTTCAGAGCCTGTTGCAGCAGCTTGACGGCGCGGCAAACGCCGCTGTTGACGCCGATATCGAACACCTGAGCCTGGACGGCCTCGGGCAGCCGGTCAAAGCCGGGCTTCTCGAAATACTCGCGCTTGTAGATTTGGACCGCTTCGTCCTTGGTCAGATTGCGCACGTCGTCCTGGGAGACGCTGGTCCCGCGGTAAGCCGCCAGCGTGCCCATGGTGATGCCCATGTTCGTGGGCCCGCCATGGTCCAGGGGATCATCGACGTATCCGCCTTCCCACATCAGCACTTCGCTGATCATTTTCTCGACGTCCGCCATGGTCGTTGTCCTTCTCGGTGAGGTGTCCGAAGACGCACCAGACGCCGCTTATGAAGCCCGCCCCGCCCACGGCCATGGCGATCAAGGCCAGCGTGAGGACGGGCAGCGAAAGCCCGATCATTTAACGGCCATGAGTCCGTCGAGCCCCTGCTTCACCTCCCCAAGGGTGGTGTCCATATGTTTTCCCTCAACATCCACGCTGAGAGACTTATTGGGGCCATCGGTGCCAATCTGCTGTTCAACCCAGCGCTTGACTTCGCCGAGTTTCACGCGGCAGTCGCGTCCAGCGAACGCCAGACGGATGGTGTAGTCGGCCAAGTCCCGTTCGGTCAGCGCGGCGGTGTTATCCGGCGGAGACGGCTCGTCCTCGCACTTTAGGAAGTTTTCCGGCGGGGACAGTTTTTCCACCTTGACCTGCGGAATCACTACCGGTGCCGGAGAGACCCCTGCGCAGCCCGTCAAGAGTGCGGCGCATGACAGGGCTGACAGGGCCATTATCTTTCTCGGGAGCATTCTTCACCTCCAAGCGCTGGTCGTATTCGGACTTCAGCCGGGCCAGCGCGTCGTCCCGGTCCTTGGCAACGGCAGCCATGTCCGCCTCGCGTTGCGCCTTGATCTTGCCGACCTCGGCGGCGTTCTCGGTGGCAATCTTGGTGGCCACCGCCAGATCCTCGGCCAGCTTGCCGATTTTCTGGTCTTGCAGGTGCACCTCGTCGCGGAGGTGCCCGACATACCAATAACCGCCCGCCAGGACGGCGGCGGAGACGCCCCCCACGAGCAACCAGCGCATAAATCCGCCGGAGAAGAAGGCGATGATGGCTGCGAACATGGGGTGCTCCTTATTGATCGTCCGGCAGGGTCGCCTTGGCGGAGCCAGAGGCGTTGCCCGAGCCGGATGCTGAGTTGTTCACTTGGATGATCGCGGCGGCCTGGTTCTTGCGTTGCAGGCCAGTGCCGAACGCGGACGCCGCCCATCCACCCAGGATGGCACCGGCCCCCGTCCCATAGTCCGACGCATGGAACGCGTTGTGCAGCCATGCGATGTCATAGATCGCGAGCCCGATCATCCCGCCGACGATCAGCAAGACAACGGCGGTCCCGGCCTCCAGGGTCGGGTCCGTCGAGTCCAGAAGCCGGGAGAGAAACCCGGCCATCAGTTAGCTCGCGGCGGGAGCCGCGGGAGCGGCGGTCGGGGCCGGAGTAGCGGCGACAGCCACAGGAGCCACCGGGGCAGGCGTAGCCGCAACGGGGGCAGGAGCCGGGGCCGCGACCGGGGCCGCTGCGGGCGCGGGTGTAGGGGAAACCACAGCCTCGACCTTGGAGACGACAGACGCCTCGGTAGCCTTGGCAGCGGCAAGCTGGGCGGCGACCTTGGCAGCGCCGTGCTTGGAAATCAGGACGTAACCGACACCAGCGATGACGGCGACACCCAGGGCAGCGAGAAGAAACAGCATGGCGATACCTCCGTAAACAGCCAGGCACAGGCACACGAGGTGCTTGATGGCTAAATCCGGCGGGGAGGGGTTATTGGCCCTGAAGGATGCGGTCTATTAGAGCCTGGTGCTCTGGTAAATCAGCCCGAAATCCTGTTTCCAGTATTCTACCTAAAACATGTTCGGGGTTAGACCACCGCCACATAAGACCCTTATTGGGATCATCAAAATCTACAAAGGTGGGGTTGCCGCTGCCGTCTGGCTCTGGGCGTAAAACTACAGGTTGTCCTTTTGCGTTTGTCCCTGTGACTTCTTTATTACCTGCTTCGATTTCAGAAACAAAGTTATTTGACCTGTGTGCAATATCATACTGGTTTATTGCTGCTCTGGATGCCTCTTCCATGGCTCCTGGATGAAATATCCCCCATGGCTCAACCTCTAACGGAGGAGCACTTCTCATGGCATCAAATTCTGAAGGTGTTCTTGGTCCTTCATATGGGCCGTTTCCAAGGTCCATTAGTCCCTGCTACTTCATGCGGTCGTGTGAGGAATACATTGTTGGTTTCATATTAGATTCAGCCAACATCCTCAATAAATCTTCTGGAAGTCTGGAATCATGAGCTGCTTCATCCATGGAAGGTTCAATATATTCTCTTTGTTCAGGTACAAGACCATAATGTCCTGTGGTAGGATCAGATATGGCTGTAAACTTTTCAGGTGCATCTGGATGATCTGTCCAGTTTTTACCTGTATCAAAATACCCCTTCTCCTTGAACGCATCCAGCAAGCTCTTACCCGCCGGAAGATGCAGCACTCCACTCTCGTCCGCCGCAAACGCCCTGGCGGCGTTGCCCAGATCTGCCGCCTTGGCAGCACCCATGGCCGGTGCCACCACGCCGGCGGCATCCAGGCCCGCTCCAACCGGATCGGTGGCCAGTGTGTGCCTAAGAGCCGCCTCGGACCCCTACCTGTCCATCATTCCCTGGGCCGCCTGCGCAGCCATCTGCATGGCGTCTGTGCGAGGGATAGGGCCCTGCTGGCCAGTCATAAGCTGCCCCAGGCCCTTGCCCGCCCACTCGCCGGCGCCCCCAATCATCATGCCCAGGGCAGATGCCGTGTCGAACGGGTGCATGGCCATGTTGCCCACGCCCTGGGCAACGTGCATGGCAGACGACGGCAGGTTCCGCAGCGCGGCCTCGGGCACGTCACCCCATCCCTGGGTGTTGGGGTCGTAGGCGGTCGGGGTGAAGAAGTCGCCGAGAGCCATGGTCAGCGTCC
>Ga0007876_1000093_pt1 | contig 37621 bp, 40 predicted proteins | sample CryBogCBH24Aug09_FD_70958 | JGI IMG/M metagenome (GOLD analysis project Ga0007876, IMG submission 70958) | Freshwater microbial communities from Crystal Bog, Wisconsin, USA - CBH24Aug09 | ecosystem: Environmental > Aquatic > Freshwater > Lake | place: Crystal Bog, Wisconsin, USA | collected...
GCAATACACACTGTCTGCACCACAAAGGCGTTTTCCGAGACGACCTCTTCAAAGTAACTATCTTTTACTTTGTGGCGGTGAAGGGCATTCCTCACCATATTGTGGATACGCGAGCATTCGATGAGTGCCCGAGAGATTTCGGGAGATCTCGCCCATTTTTCTGAAGGCACGTCGGATAGAACCCGATGCATGCGACCGTAATTTTGTTTTTCCATACCTAAATCATAGTATATATTTGTGTTGCCAACATAATAATATAATTTATTTTTTACTGGCATCTCTCATCCGGTGTCTACGCGCAATTCCGCGCTAATCAAAATTTAAGGAGATCACCATGAATGCAATTCAACAAATCTTGAAACTCAAAGGTGTCAAACTGTTCGTCAATACTCGTGATGACGTCGTCGTCAAATTGTCCAAAGACGTGAGCGTGCCGGCCGCGCTGTCGTACTTCAACCAAGATGCGGGCTACGATCTACGGGTAAGCCCCGTTGTGAAAAGCCCTGAAACTGACCGCGACTATTCAAAAATCAGTTTCTCGTTGAAAGATCAGAACAATATTCGGTCTTTTTTCAATGGATTTTTGAATCCCGTTAGTAAAAAAGACAGCGAGTATGCGTTCGTTGGCAACATCACGGTCGGTGACGACAAACTCAAAATGATGGTCAGAAACAAAACTGACAAGGGCTTTTACCCTGTGAGCTTTTTTAAAGAAAAGGCCCCTGAAGTAGCTCAAGCGGCATCTGAATCAGCGCCAGCAGAGCAAGCATCAAAGGCTTCGCAACCGACAAATGTCATCATTGACTCGGAAACTGGCGAAGTCATTTTTTAATTGATACCTACGCATGTAGGCAGCCTGTTTTCGTGCAAGCCAAAAACCCACGTCTCTTCATAGAGCGTGGGTTTTTCTGTTTATCGGAGCTACCCAATTAGAAACAATTTGTACATCTCAGACTCAGTGAACGCCGTGTTGGTGTTCAAGTTCCAGGAGATGATAAATGCAGATTTATCTTGATAGCGAGCTTCCTCAGGGCTCGGAAGTGTGGAAGGATTTTCGAAAATCGAAAATATCGGCCACGATGGCAACCGTAATTGCTGAAACAAGTCCATTTCAGAAACCCTACAAGCTGTGGCAAGAGTTGCTAGGTTTGATTCCGCCTCAGGCTGAAAACTTCGCAATGCGGCGCGGTAAGCGCCTCGAGGCAGTTGCTCGCAGGCGGTATGAAAAGCTCGCTGGTGAAACCTTCGAGCCGATTTGCGTGGTAAATGAGCAGTTGCTCGATGGTGATGGCAACCCTTGGGTGATGGCATCACTCGATGGTAGCAATGTGTTTTTAGAAAAGGCTATCGAAATTAAGTGCCCAGGTGAAAAGGCCCACAAAGGCGCATTGCAAGGCATCATTCCTATTTATTATCAGGATCAAATGCTGTGGCAAATGTTAGCAACTGAAAACAGGATCCAGGCAATTGATTATTTTTCCTTTCATCCTGATTTCGAGCCGAACGATCGTGAAGCGTGTGTACCCTTCTCTCTCAAAGGCAATGAAGCTCGCCAGAGCGAATTGTTACGAATGGCGGAAATTTTTAGGGATTGCGTACGAAACAAAGTCCCACCTGGTGGGCCTGAGTTCGAACGTGCCGCGAAACTGTTTGTCATTGCTAACACTGAACAAAAAGCGGCCGAAAAGCGACTGGAAGAAGCGAAAGAGCTGCTTTTAAAGGTCTCTGGTGGTAAACCTCAGTCTGGTTGCGGTGTAATTATTTCCATGACCGATCGTAAAGGTTCGTTAAACACGGAAAAGTTGCATCAATCGTTGATCGACGAGTTCAAGATACCTCCTGAAAGACTGAATCCGGAACAGATTCTGGCTGATGTCGCTAAGGAGTTCAATGTGCCAGACGATCGGCTCACAGAGCTCAAGGCTAAACACACCGGACTGCCTAAGTCGGTCGTGTCGGTCAAAGCTTCGAATGACGCGGCCAAGATTTACGAAGCGGCGATAAAGGAGCAACAAGCCGCACTGGCTGAGGTAGATGTGATTCTGGTATCGGAAGACGCAGAAATGGACGCTACCTCGGTAGCCCCTACTTGGTAAATATGTTCGACCCGCCCCGAAATTCCTTTAACAGGATTTCGGGGTTTTTCCTTTTTTCTACATCTCAAGCGTAGTCATAGTTCGATGCATCTTCGCATCGCTTTCTTAACGCAGTCAAGGAGATGGTAATGAGTCAGCAATTGGAGTACACCTACGTCGATGACGCAGGATTCACGAAACAGCTTCCAGATAATTTGAAAGCTGCTGGGAAAATCAGAAAAAAAGGCGCGCACTTCTGGGACGAATACATTCCCGCCCTGATTGGCGCATATGTCTTTGTCAAAGACCACGTCAAAATTTTGCAATTCTTTTTTGATGGTGGCATGAACCGTTGTCTCGCTATCACTGGCGAAACAGGTACGGGCAAAACCAGTCTGATTGAGCAAGCTTGCGCGCGCCTGAATTGGCCGTTACGGATTGTCAGCTGTCATGATCGCTTAACAATGTTTGAACTGGTTGGTGGATTTCGTTTGGCAGAAGGTAATACAGTGTGGGAGGATGGTCCATTGATTTGGGCGATGCGAAACGGTTCTGTATTGTTGCTGGATGAAATCAATACCATGCCACCGGCGGTGCTTACTGCACTTAACCTGGTACTTGAAAGATGGTTCTATCTCATTCCGGAGACGGGCGAGGTCGTGACTGCCCATCCAGATTTTCGGGTGGTTATCACGGGCAACGCGCTCAACGGAGACAATAAGGGAGCGTATAAAGGGGTTGCGAAAATGAACATTGCATTCATGAATCGTTTCATTCTTGGGCTCAATATGGATTATTTGTCCAAAGATCAAGAATCTCAGATGTTGTGTGCACGTTACCCTGAGCTTTTTGAAAATGTGGCAAACTTTATTGTTGAGATTGCTGGTATGTCGCGTCTTTCCTGCATTGGTGGACAAATCTCGGCGCACCCCATGTCACCGAGAACGACAATCGCTATTGCTGAGAAGGTTGTGGCCTATAGCGGTTATGCTCGGGATAAAAGCGACGAAGAGCGCCAGGCAGCGCAATTCAGACATTTTGATTCCGTGTTTAGCATGACGTATTTATGGGCGCTTAACAGCGCGGAGAAGGATCAGTTTGTTACTGAAGTTAGAAATGCGGCCAAAGCGATCGGAGTAGATGAGTACTTCGACCAGTAGCCCTTAAAATCATTGCAGCACCTACCCCGAAGATCGAATCTTCGGGGTATTTTTTTGGGCTGTGCATTGATTATTTAATCAACCTACTCTGCTGGTACTGAGTTTTGTTTTCAACAAGGATTTTCTTCGAAAGTGACGCAAAGGCGGGTTCAGCCCGTCTGCTAAACAGATCTAAAGCAGCATCGAGTGTCAAATCCCCGCTCACTTTGGTGTAGGCCGTATCCTGGGCGCAGCCATCATCCGTTAGGGTCTTGCTCGTTGCATCAGCCAAGACAATGGCTGGCACTTTGTCTACCCTAAAGAGCTTGAAGGCTTCTGGGTGAATCATCCAGCCACCTCCACCTTCGTTCATTGCTGAGACAAAAGCCCGAGTCTCTGAGGATTTGTCTTGAACAAACCCACGCAAAACAAGGGTAGCACCGAATGAGTGCGCCTGTTTGCTGTAGTTTTTTAACTCTGCTTCAGGCATGGACGAAGAGACAAAGATGAGAATGTCATACGGCTTTCTGGTGCCGTCGCTGGTTAGGGTTCCCGCTTGATCTTTCGACGTTGAAGACCCCCCAGATTTATTCGTTGTAGACCTAGACATAATGTCTACAAAGTTTTTGGAGGCATCTGTTGCTGCCTTCAGCCCTGCCAGATCTGTGTCGGTTAGCACTGATCCTGAAGGGGGATAAGCTGTCGGTGCGGATTGAGCAAAAGCACCAGGTAGCCATACCGTGGCAACAAGAGCAAGCCATACCAAAGTAGTTTTTATCATTGAAGGACAGCTCCCGCGCAGCAATCGCGCTTTCTCATGACCATATATCCGTAGTCGTTGGCTTGAGGAATTGGCGCTTGCGTGCCAGCCTCAGACAAAATGGTACTTCGACCAATCGGCGCGCAGCACAATCCAGCAATTTTTTCAGTTTCTGCGAGTGGATAGAGACGAGAGATTTTGTATTGTCGTTTATCCATAATCGGCTGAAGAGGCCATTCGAGCGGTGTTTGGGCGCACATACCTCCCTCGCCGAACGATTGACCGGCGCCACTTGAAAATAGGTTCCAGATTTCACTCATATCATGTGCAGTAGCAAGCATACGAGTAGTGATCAAGTGGCCATACTGGTCGTCTGAAATATATTCACCAGTGCCAGCCAGCGGATACATGGGCCCAAATGATCCTGCTTGCCAAAAAATTTCAGGGATCGGAAATCCAACATTCGCAGCGATTGAATCCGTGACACCGGCGAGCGTAGCTGGCATCGTGCCAAATGCAAAGGCGATTGGCATTTTCATGGAAGCCAGTTCGTCATCATTCCACGAGGGATCCAGCTCGCTGGTCCAGGCAAGATTGAATGGCGATCGATCGCTGCAATTGTCGTCCATGATTTGGCCAAGCAGGTACATGAGCGGAGATGTGTAATAAGTGGATTGTCGAAAGGCCCATTTAGAACCAGAAACTGTGTCTTTTGAACCCCCCATCTCACCGCCAATTGGCAAGGTAATGCCTGCGAGCGTGGGCAAACAGCCTGGCATCACATGAGAGTCAACAATAATGGCTGCTTCCCAAAAACTGATGGGAACCCCTGCCTTGAGCTGAGATCCACAAAAGCACGTTGAGCTGTGAACACCGCTATCAAAATCCTCCTGGTCACCAATCCCAAAGAGATTGATCGGGACGTTTGCGATTTTCATAGGAAACATACACGACCAACAAACATCCGTAATAAAGTTTGGGAAATGGTCAATACAGACGTTTTGAGCGAACGATGTCGTCGTTACCCCGGTACAGAAGAGACTGGTCACAAAAAGCAGGAGAGACGCTAACTGTTTTTTCAAAGTGCGATCTCCTCTATTTTCAGACGGCCGTGTTCAGCTTGCGATGCAACGGAAGGGGTAACTTTGATCCGCATTTTGTTCACCATGCCGAGATCGAGATACACGTTGCGCTTAAGATATTCCTGAGTAGTCCACAGGTTGCCAGCCGTGAGGATGATTTTGTCACGCTGCCCAGCGCGCTCTTTGACAAATTTGAGCTGATCAGCCTGCCGCGCGTCAATGAAAAACACTTTCTTTGTTAGGGGGTGAATGCTCAGTGGATTGATCGTGGTTCCGGCCGCGACGATTACCTGTTTTTTATCGTCAAGAATGTCTCGATTCACGCGCTCAGTGAGATCTTCAAGCCGTGATTGTGTTTTGGTCGCAACGGATACGCCCTTAGATGGGGGGATGTTCGACATTTCATCGACAAAGCGTTGGCGAGCACCTGAGACTAAGCGGTCTTTCCCACCGTTGGCCAACCCCTTTGCTACTTCGCTTTTGAAAAGCTCGATGGCATCTTTTTCAATAATTGGGTAGGTATCGCCGTAGGTGCCTAAATCAGAGGCATAGGATTTTGAAACACAGATTGCGAGCACAAAAAGAAATGATCCGAGTCTCACGTTAACTCACCTGTCGTCTCGGTAGCCGCGTGGATAGCGTCGCCTGTCGATGACATCAACGACGTAGAGAAGAAGCTGCTTGCCAAGGTTAAGCGCCCCCAAAACAATCAACCAAGTCCGAAAAATCAATCCGATCACCAAACCGTAGGTGACGTTGATAAAGAAGTTCGTGAACCGAAAAATGAGGGTGCCAACGACAACATAGGCCGCAAAGTCATAGAGACTCATGATTAACCCGCTCTTTGCAAATTAGCTTCGATTTGGTCGAAAGGGATTGCGCCAGGGACGACGGTGCCGTCTGAAAAAATAAGTGCTGGAGTACCAAAGATGTTTAAGCGCTTGGCGAGTTCAATGTTTCGATCAATGGGGTTGTCGCACTGGGCTGACTTTGGGGCTTGCCCACTGATTAAGGTGCGTGACCAAAGTTCTGCAGGATTGCTGGCACACCAAATCGAAATGGCTTTGTCGCGTGCGCCGGGGTGCAAACTAGTTAGCGGAAAGGGAAATACATACATGGTGACATTGTCGAGTGCGACCACCGAGGTCTCTAGCGTTTTACAGTAAGGACAATCAGGATCTGAAAAAATTGCCATGGTTCGTTTACCATCGCCACGCACCACCTTGATCGCGTCTTTCAATGGAAGGTCGTTAAAACTGATTTTGGAAAGCTCTTGGCCACGTTCTTTACCAAGGTTGCGCCGGGTTTTCATCTCAACCATTGTGGGAAAGAAGTACTCGCCTGTGGCTTCGGTGTACATGACCGATTTGGGATCCACCTGAACCTCAAAAATACCTGGCGCAGGAGTCGCGTTGACGCTTAAGAAGTGCACATCCGGGTATTTTGCCGTGAGCTTGGTTTTGACCTCATCCGGTGTTGCGGCCAAAGCACTGAGTGACGTAAGCACCGTGACGAACAATAGTAGTTTTTTAATCATAAGACACCTTTGTTAGTTGTTGCCAACATAATAACATTACTCGAAAAGATATATAAGGCCGCTCGGCTAATTGCCAACGAAATTTTTTGGCTCACAGATGGGTTGGAAATAATTGGGACGGACAATTTTCTTGTCACGAGTATATTGAGAGGCCTCACGCCAAGCGGATTCGTCCTCGTCATCAATATAGACGTGAGCGAGATCATTCGCCTGCTTGCCCTTGGAGCTATAAATTTGATAGATATACTGCCACTTTAGTGCTTGTTTGCGATTACTCGGATCTTTTTCTGCTAAAGCAAAGTGGTTTTTGGAAGCCAACAGCATAGAGTCTAGATCACCAAAATCGGAGGACGAGAGCGAGATATTGAGAGAGCTGAGGTAGTCCCCTTGAAGGTAAAGCGCGTATGCTTTCAGATAGTAGGCCAGCGGGCTCTTGGCCGTGTACATGACATTCAGCAGAGTCTCGTCAATTCGCCGCGTGGCCGCCTGATAATAGAGCACCAGCTCTCCTGCTTGTTTGATGCGCGTTTCTTCAAATGCATCCGCTACTAAATCCCACGCTTTTTGATCTTTAATGTTCGCCATTAATCGCATGATGCCCAGGTTCAGCCGCGCAAGCGGTAAGCTGTCTGCTGCTTGCTCGAAGTATTCAAGCGCGCGAGCCTGGTCACGGCGAACGAGTTTCCCATCAACGTGTAAGCACCCCGCGTAGTTCTGCGCATCCGGATGATCTTCCATCGAAGCAAGCCGGATGACTTCAGCGATCTTGGAAGGGTCTTTTGGGTCCTTTTTTAGTTCTTCCCATGCTGCCTGATCCGTCATGGAATTTTTGGTGGCCATTAACTTCAAGGAAGGAAATAGATCACTAAATTGTGCCTGAGCGGGATAAGCCATAAATGTTCCGGCGATCAAGGCGGCTAAGTATGCGCCGAGTCCAGCGCGGCAAGCTCGATCACTTGTCCATGCGCGATGGTTGTCGGGGTTACGCAACAAGGGCCTCATGCGCACGATCAGGCGGCAATTGCATGCGGTTAAAACCAGATGAGTATTCATTGGTTGTTGCACGGGCAGCTAGCGGTTTTACATCAAGGCCTGTCGAGATGGACTCGGGCTTTGTGTTGTTCGCAAGCTCGACTGCAGTCATGACATCGCGTTCGGATGCAAATTCATTGTCTATTAAAATTCGCTCGAGCGAATAAACCATACCAAGATCTTTGTGCTCGATGAGAATGCGCCAAGCCTCATCCAGCCGAGGAACGGTTAACCACCCGCGCTCAATCATGATTTGTTCAAATCGCTTGGTCACAGACAATAACTGGTTATCACGGGTGACGTGCATCACTTCGGCAAGAGTAGTTTGACCTGCCAGGGCAAGTTTGACACCGCATTCTGCTAAGGTCTCGAATTGAGGCTGTTTGCTCACGAGCTCAAGCAACTGAGCCGTGCGATCACCCGGCTGCGCAATGACCTCTCTGATTTCAGACGTTATTTCAATAAGCTCCATGAGTGGCATACGGCTGCTCATCTTTGTGGGAGGTACTTTAGGAAACTTGATGCCTTCAAAATAGATGCCGTTTCGCTTAAGCCACACGACTTCCACATCAGAGGGGTCTACCCAGGAAATGTCTGCATCAGCGTCGATTTTTTTCACGAGACGCTGGGCAAGGACGGCTGTTAAAACACCAGATATCTGCTGTCGACTGACGCCCATCCCTTCTAGGCGGTTGATTGACGATAGCGCGTCAATCGAGTGAATCGTAGACATGAGTAAGTGCCCAGTTTCAGCCGCTTTAATGGCTGTGTCTGCAGATGCATTATCTCGGATTTCACCAAGCATGATGACGTCTGGGTCTTGGCGCAGAACGTGCGTGAGCGCTTTCGCAAACGGCAATACACTCGTGACCTCGATCTGTCGATAGGCTGGCACAAAGTACTCAACGGGGTCTTCGATCGTAATCACGATGTTCTCGCCCGTATGCGCATAATTCAACAGAGTGTATAGCGTGGTGGTCTTACCCGAACCCGTAGGGCCGCTGACCAGTATCATCCCTTCCGTCTTTTTTACGCATTGCTTGAGGACATATTTTTTCATGTCATCAACATTAAAGCCGTCGATCGATAAGCGTGAATTATCAGAATCAAGAATACGGCAAACGATTGAAAACGCCCTATCGGTTAAAGGCACAATGCTCACACGGGCATCCATATTTCTGCCGTAATAGAGCTTCATTCGTCCATCGTGGGGTTGATTATTATCGCTTTGCGCGATTTTCGCTTTGCTACAAATTAAATCTTTGATGATCAAGCCTTCCGAGGGCGCAATGGTTTTGTAATGACTGATAACCCCATTTTTGCGTAGCTCGATGTAGCTATCACGATCCTGCATCGAGTCAGAAACATCGTTGATCTTGAAGTGAATATCGGAGACGCCTTCATTGAAGGCATATTGGAACAATTCGTTCAACAGCTCGGCAACGACCCGCTTGCTTGGGGAGTCGTTTCTGAAGCGCAAGTGCGCATAGCGATCATCGATCACCATAGACGCCCTTTTTTCTCTTTGGTTGACTCAGGATTGCAGGCGTAGATCACGTCACCATTTTTGTCTCTGGTGACGTCAGTAAAGGTTTTTTCAAAAAACCGCTCTGTCGTAAGTGCCGACTCGATTTCTGCTTTTAGCAGCCAAATTTTGGCATCTTCGGAAGTCCAATTCTGACTGATGTAGTCAACCAATCGAAACGTGTACAGCACAGGGATGCTCGATCGGTGCACTTTGTTGCAGGGGTCTGATGTGAGCACAAGCATGACCACAAAGAGCACCAGAACGGCCGCGAAAAACTTAGAGAATAAATCGAGAAGGTGCTTCACTTTGGCGTGTCCTTTGCGCGTTCAAGTAACGCATAATTTCCATAGACTTTTCTTGCATAAATTGCTTGATAAGTCGGGATAGTTGAGTTGTACGCGCCGATTGCGCGCCAGGTTCGTCCATGAGTGACAAAATTATTAGCAAGGATCCAGGCACCAACGTAAATATTGGTGCAAGCGCTTAATAGGTGCTTTTCAGTAATACCGAATTGTCGTAATTTCGGTAGCCACGAAGAGTTGATCTGCATCATGCCGATGTCAACCGTATCGTTCCCATTCGGCGCACTGACAACTCGTTCTTTAAAGCCCGACTCAGTTTGTGCGATTGCTTTAAGAATTCGTTTATCAATCGCATATCTGGCAGAGGCTTTGTCAAAACAAAGCTCATGCTCAGGCGCTATGTTGATAGGCTTTAGTTGGGCAAACGATGGGGAGATAGAAAGTGCACCGAGAAAGCCCCATATCAGTGCAATCGGTACTTGTTTAATCATGAAAGAATGAGTTGCGTAGATAGACCGTTGAGAATGTTAAAAAACATTTCTGGATCGCCATTGGTGTTTGCAGGTGTAAATGAGTACTGCCCCGCGACAGTTGCAGTCGGTGATTCAGTGACTTGATAAGCGAGGAATTTATCAATCGCGTATTGCACATCCTTTTCTTCGATTTTCGCGAGGTTCTCTGTAAACTCTGCTGGATCAAAGGATGCTTTTTTGATGGCGTCTCGCCATAAGGAACGGCTATCAAGGCTTACCCCACGATCTTGCCGCTGGGTATAGATTTCCGTAACAAACGCCTCGATCTGATCGGGCGACTTGGCCGAAAGAATGCCGCTGTAATAAAAAATGGCCGCTTTAGCGGACCGAACCATCTTGTCCTGTCCATCGTAGGGGTTCACGATGGGAATAAATTTGGTCTTGATTGGCTTAGGAGCTGTTTTGGCCCAAGTCAGCATTGGTATGTGATATGCAGCGGATACTGGGCAAGAAAAATCAAAAAAATAAAAAACATTCAGCGAGTCTTCTCGCTCAAAGAAATGTTTAAACCCTTTCGGGACATTCCCGGCAATGTCTGATTTTTCAATCTCAGATTGTGCGTGAGTATTGCTGCCAACCAACAATGGAAGCGCAAACAAACCGAGTAAAGTACGTCGAGTGTTATCCATGTTGGTAGTATATATGATTAAACAGCTATTGCAAGCATAATAACCTTTGCTCAAATTTAAGAAGCAAACTTAATTGCCTCCCCGTGTACAGACGAAGGGGAATTAAAAACCATTACCCTCATTAGCTGAAAATGGTTCTACCCCTTTCCAAAGATCATCACGGTCTTCTACAGTTACCCCATAAACATTGCCATGAACATCCACGTCGCCAACCATAGGAGTACCGTCAATATTCACAGTTGGTGCATTATTAACGTGCAACAAATCATCGCTCGTATCGCCATCCGAATCACTTCTTCGAGATGAATAACCTCCCGTCGAAGACATAGATTCGAGATAAACAGATAAACCAAGCATCGCAAACCCTAACAAGGGCCATAAAAAAAGTTGATTCAAATCATCGTCAGTGTTATCTCCTATTAAAAGATCAAATTCTGGCCGTTTCGAAGGCCAATAAGATATACAAATGGTAACCGTAGTTGAACTAATGGTAATACTTGTGATTCGATTATAAATTGATATTATTATGTTTGCAACGCTAATTATGAATTTAAACCGAATTAGACATCTCAACTCAGTAATTCTAGTTTTGGAAACAGTTAGGAGGTCATAATGCTCGAAGTATTAAAAGTTAAAGTTGGAACTACACCAAATTCGGTTAGAGCAATTAAAATTGCCGTTGGAAAAGGCAGAGTCTGGTCAGATGTAGATATTCAGATGACGGAAAGTGAATTCAATGCTTTAAAAATAGGCGGGATAATCGGTGCTACTGGCTATCGGTACTACGGCCAAATCGGTCCAAAAATTGAACCAAGTAACGAAGGAAATAAATCTTTTCCACGGTACCTAGTTAAGGTCATCTGGGCATTTATTTGTATATTAGGGTACGGATGCATGCTCTTGTTTTACAAGCAAGGGGGGCAGTAGCATTCTTCGTTATGCATCAAACAAACATAAACAAGCCGGTCCAAAAGGCCGGCTTGTTTGTTTCTATTCACTATTTGCTTTTAGATGAACGTCTAAGATATGGCGGCGCAATGAAAAGTTATGGTCCTGGTGGCTCAAGACTGTTACGAGGATCGATACGCGCCATTTCTGGCGTGTCTTGAGGTAGCTCATAAACATCGGTGAAAAACGTGGCCGACTTTTCCTTTGCATCGCTGATGTGTTTTCGTTGAGACTCAGAAAGGTCTATGTTCTTCAGGTTATTAGGACCACCTCTAGCCAAAGGTTGGTTTTGGCGTGCATTGACCACGCCGCCTATGGCTTCATTTGCATTCGGCGTGAGCCCAGCCCTCTCTATCCTAGTAAAATCGACAGATCCAGTTAAAGCAGTGTAGGCCAACGCGTTTTCTATCACTGGGTCAGAGTGGTGAATGCCATACATGCGCTTAACTTCAGCAATCTTGTGAGCGGGTTCAGCAAGTGCTTTTGCTGCATCGATTCGGGCCAATTCAGGATGAGCTTCATAATCACCGGCGATAGTATTTAGATCCGCTGCATCCCTTCTTGTTGTAACAGCGGAAGTGCCTCCAGTCACGGTATAGGTCATATCTTTACCGTAGCTAGTACTAAATGAGTCACCTTTACTTCTCATGTTTGTATCGGTTCGGCTGATAGCTACCGAATCAGTGACCGAAATCCCTCTTCCAGAACCGATGCTTGTGGCTATTCCATCTTTTGCTGTTTGAGATAATGACCCGACTATACTTTTGTACGCGTCCGAACCAGGCGTTAATCCGGCTGCGTATGACCCAACAGTTGCGGCCGCCATCTTTCTGGCGTTATCATCCGAGTCTAATTTGCTGAGTTTTGAATGCATAGCTTGACGAAACTGCTCATTAGCTTGCGTGGCATTATTATCTCGCTCCGCTTGTGTACCACCTACAGTGCCAGCAGCTCTTGCAGCCCAATCACCACCTAGATTGTCTGCTACCTCGTTCCGTATTGAAGCCTGAACCACCTCTCGTGCTTGTTGTGGGCTTAGGTTTTTATTACTCCCTGCCACTTCTTTTGCAATCTGATTAATGCCATTACTGTTAGCTAACAAATCAGATGCAATGAAACCAGTTGCGCTACGAACCTTCTCAGACGCGTGATTGATAGCATATGTATAATTCGATACGTCACCCAATGAATGCGTCGACGTTTTGCCTCCAGCGCTCGCAATGGTTACGGTATCTTGGTTCACACGGACGGTTGATTCGCTCACCCCACGAGAAGACGATACTCCGCTAGATGTTGATGTTATTCGATCAATAGACAAAGCCTTACTGCCAGTCTCGATACTAAGTCCTGTGTTGGTATTTGTTTGCTGTCCGGGCGCGGCTTGGTCGCTGGCAGCTCTCGATAGCATTCTTGGGCTGATGTCATCGCCTTTTGCATGTCCTTCTGCAGCAAGCCCACTCGCAAGTGAATTAAGACTAAGGTAAGACCCAGACAGAATGCCCAGCGCGATAATAGGGGTTGAGGCAACCAGCGATGCGGCAAAAGCAAGCTTCTGCATCATCGTCTCTCGAAAAATATCAATGTTGGCAATGGTCACTCCATTACCGTGCAAAATTGAATCGATCGATTTGATGATGTCTGTTTGGATGTAGTAATTTAACGGAGCAGAAAAAATCAGCCAAGAGCTAATCCACAAACCAAACATCATGTAGCCACCAAACATTTTGGGCGAATGCGTGGGCCAAATCAACATAACAATTAACGTCACGGGAGCCAACGCAAAAAAGAGATACTGCATAATGATCATGCTGTTGTAGAGCATCTTCATCCAAGCACTACCGTTTTGTACCATCTCATTTTGGGACTGCAGCAGCGTGTTGGCGCTGTACATACCGGCCTCCATACAAGACTTTGCCGACGACACCGATGATGATTGCATGCTTTGCTGAATGCAGTTGTAAGCATAGTTAACTGCTCTACCGATAATTAAAGCCTGACCGTGCTGTGTACCAGTTTGCTGCAGATTGTTTGTTGCGTTAGCGTAGGATCCAAATGCAGTGAAAAAATCGTTACAGGTGTAAGCACCGCCTGTGACACTGGTCGCACTTCCCGTCCCTGCAGCGATCATGTTTCCGATACTGGTGCAAGAGGTAAATACTTCCCCAAGCGCAGCGGTCAAATTAGTCGCGGCTTGGCCACAACTAATCGTGAGAGGAGCAGACGGTTTTGACGGACTGTTTGGATTAATCCACGTTACAAACCCAGTCTGACGAAGATTGTTTTGAAGGTAAGTAGCAATGTCAATGGTCGTGTCCAGCGTTGCCGTCGTACCGAGAACAGAATTAGCTCCACCAGTTACGCCCCGCGTGATGGTGCTGCCAGCCGAACACGAAGAAATGGTCTGAAAAAGGTTCTGCATCAAAATTGGATTTTGCTTTGCAAAATAGCTATCGTTAAATAGCGACATGTAAATTTCAAGTGGATTTAGCAATCCATTTTGACTTACGGTCAAATAAGAGCCTGCCGTACTTTGAAAAGCGGTGTCCATTGTTTGGGTGATGCTCCATCCAGCGGTTGTGAAAACACTGGCGGGAATTGCAACGACGGCGGGGACGTTAGCTACCACCGTTGATTGACCTGTGTAAACATTTTGAACCTGGACAGTCACGGGCAGAAACGCCGTAAAGAAAACCAGGGCACCCCAGATGCCAGTCATTCGCATGGCTTGGCCCATCGTAGCGCTTTGCGTTGCAAATCCGAACAGCACCTGGGTTAATCCGACAAGTCCGCCTAAAAGCGCGGCGCTCATAATAAAACCCGAGTTATTAAAAAATGCGGCCACCGCATTTAACGCGTTCCAAAATATACTCACATCACCAAACGAATAGATTACCCAGGTTCCCATGAGATGCTCCTTTTAACGCGCAGGGGTAACTGCAGACCAGCTCTTTAACTGAGCGTTATTTCTGATGGTGTTATCGATACCGAGCAAGAGATCTTGAAGTCGCTTTTCATCATCTGGAAGTCGTGCCCTTGTTCCGGCAACCACTTTTTCGATTGATCTAATTTTGTCATCGTATAGGTCGGGTTTCTTGCAACTTGACCCGTTAAAGGCTGATCGTGACAGACGCACCATTTGATCTCCATACACAACAGCCAGTTGATTCACTATTATCGGCACTAGGCTCTCAGCAACATATTGCAGCTGTTGCTGATCATGCTGGACGTGTTGCAAATAGCCGAGCACAGGGATGCGAGAAACTGCACTCACAAAATTTTTCTGCTCAGTAGTCAAAATGCTTGTTGCGTCCGTTGATGATGTTGGTGACCCATTGGTCATCAAGTCGACAATTGATCCTGCCTGAACCCCTTGAGGTTGCCCACTGATTCCTGAAGGATCTTTGGTACCGAAAAGTTGATTATTAACGTAGCCCTCAATCCCGAAATAGGGTTCATCCACTGTGTGAACATCGCCGCACAAATCAGAATCTCCGCACTCCATAACCGAAATAGTCCCTTCGGGGCGCTTGGTGATCAAATCTTGAATGCCAAGCGTGCCTTGTGAAAAATTAGTAATCTTGGGTGCATTGCTGTCATTAGTCGGATCTGGATTCGTAATGATCTTCGTGCCAATCAAAGACATCAAAATCTGTTTAGACATGTCCTCACTCGAATCAAGTCCAAAGATCATGCTGTAGTTAGCTTGTTGGGCTTTTAAGGCTTCCCACGTTTGATTTCCCACTTGACAATCAGATGTTGCAGCAAGGTTTGTTTTCCCGTTTGTATTTTTCGGTGAATTATTAAGTAGCGCATCGATTCCAGAACTCGGGTCGGTAGTGACCTTATCTTGAGCACCCCCAAAGTCAGCAACCAACCCTTGTGTTGCTTGCCACAACGAAGAGAGGGAGTTGGTTTGATTAATCTGAGCGCCCGTTGCTCCTTGGGCAATGCCGGTGGCTAACGAACAGGAGTTCTGAAGCATATGGGACATTTTCTGTGCCCACGTCTGAAAGTCCTTTAAGGTCGAACATATTTGAGGACTCATCTGACATAAAGCCAACTGAAACGCCACGGGGATAGCCTGTTGAATGACTTTACGAAAGAAGTCCATTAACTTTTGAGCGCTGATGTAACTGAACCCACCCAGTGTTGCATCAATACCGCCACATCCTGCTGAAAACCTCGGCGCATCAATGTTCAGAATGCTGATACTCGAATTAGGGGTCCTAAGGTAGAGGCTACCCCCAACAAACCCACCACCCATATTTGTGCTGATTGACTGCGGCTGTGTGACGTTTGAGAGCATTCCTGTGATTGATCTATCTAGGACGTCCGCATTCGACGGAGCACTTGAAGCAACCAGAACGGATACAAAGAAGCACAGTATTTTTTTCATCTCATTTCTCGTTCAATTCTTGTTGATTTTGTTGCGCAAAGCCTGCATGACGGCCGTTGGATCTCCAAGCGGAATTCCTTTGAAATCGTCTTTTGTCAAGATTCCCTGTTGATAGGGGTTAGCCTCAGCAGAGAGCGTTGACGGCAGAATCTTCCCCGTGTTTGCAGCGGTGATCAGCCGGTCTTCAATCATGTCTGTGGACAGCAATCCTTCAGACAAAATGTAAGTAGCGTCGTGGTTATCGGCGTTATCTGGTTGTGTAGGATCTTTGGGCTTGGCGTACACGGTCGCGGGTGTGACTTTAATGCCTAGATTACGCGCGGCCGTCAGCCCAGGTACGGTTGATACATCCAGAATGGTGTAGCGAAACGGATACTTTTTTAATAAATATTGGATAACGGTGTTTTTATATTGATCGCAGGCAGAGCATTTCTCTGGCTGGTCAACAAAAACCCATAGAGCCCCATGTTGAGTCATGTATTCGATCGCGTTTTTCTTGCCCTCCGTTTCCCTTCGTTGAAAGAGAACGTGCGAGTATGAGGCTGAAGGAACATGATTCTCTTCATCCAGAAAAGGATCCATCTTGACTACTTGGTTGGCCATCACGGCGAATTGCTGTGACTTGTCTAAGAGTACCCGCTGGGCATACATATAGTTCGCGACGTTGTCCTGCGTAGGATCATCAATTGCCTTTTCTCGCAAAGATTCGACATTTTTTTGAAGCCATGAGACGGAGAGTGGCACTTCGCTTGGCGCAAGAGCTTTAGGCGGCGGCTCGGGCGGCTTTTGTTCCTCCTCTTCGGTATCTTTGGGATCTTTGTACCAATAGTATCCACCGCCTTCAAAGGCATCAATTTCAGCCAACGCCTGAAAAGCAAATATCGATAGCAGGAACGTCAAAAAGACTTTTTTCATCAGATTATCCCGATGAGTCGAGCGGTAATCCAGGATCGCTTGATTGGACCCCAATAGCGGGAATCAAAGCTTCGAGGGGAAATGCCCAAAACGAAATATTCGTCCGCCAGTAGTTGATAGTCTGAATCAAAAGCGTGCTGAGGCTTATCAAAAGTCGTGTAAATGTCTGGGTTGATTCGAGCGCGTTCGATGCCATTGACTGTCACGATTTCATTGGAAATGACGATCCGATCACCAGCACTGGCCGCGATATATTTAGCAACGGTAGCGCCTCGTTCGCGTCCGAAAAAAACCATATCTTGAGCGGTAAATGCAACGAGATCACCAGTACGCAGTTCGCTTGAGACGGGTTGCCTCAAGTACAACCGATAGCCTGTTGACGTCACACTTTGGATGTCCAGGTATAGGCCGAGATAGGGATTAAGGGCTGCGGTCAAACACGCAGCCAATGCCATAACAAAAAACGCTCGCTTGAGATCCTTCGGGCTAAGTTCAAATAAGAATCGAAATCGCTTCACAAGCATTACGGCCTCGTTGCGCCTGGCTTTGGCACGAGCTGATTAAGAAAGAGATTCGTTAGGTCGACTGTTTGAGCGTCGCCCGTAACAAGCGCCTCTTTATGAATGATGATGTAACCCTCATTAGCCTTTTGTTCGATGAGCGACATAAGCTCTTTTGAGAATCGCTTGTTTTCTGTATCAATATCCCTTTGCAACGAGACGTTGGCCATGAGCGCCTTGAGCTCGGCGTCCAGTACCTTTTTAGTGTCCAGCACGGCAATTTTGTACGGTTGGGTGGTTTCAGGCTCGGCGGCAAATTTCTGAGTAAACCAAGAACCTGCTATCGATAGCACCACACAAAAGAAGCAGGCCACAGTGAGTGTTCCACCTGTGATACCGTGAGATCTAGGTCCTGCTGATTCTTGTACTGGAGAGGCCTGATCCTGTTTAGTGTCATCTGTTGCGGTCATAATATGTTAGTCATAAAAAGTTAAACTACGCTCAACAAATAACGGCGAACTTCTTCCATATTCTTGCCGCTGTCTAGGGCGATTCCAACGAGCTTTTTGATCTCATCAACCACTTCGTATGAGGTCTCGCCAACGATGAATTTTTCGATCGCCTCAATGACGTCTTCGCCTCGTTCAATTGCACCAAGGATTTCCGTACGCTCGGCACCTTTAGTGGAAAACATGACGTTGGCGAATCGATCGATGATCAGTCGAAACAAAGAATAGTTGCCGTTGTTAATAACCATCAGGTCCGAGTATTCACCAGGGGATGTGATGAGCGATTTCATCAAATGAAGCCCATAATCATCGATCGTGAGCCGACCTGATTTAACGGCCGAATTGATGGCGGATTCCTTTTGCTGCAGAACCATTAACCATGACGCATTGTTCATCATGGATTGACTTTCGTCGCTATGGTAGAGATCACTAATGTCTTGCGTAATTAAAACCACAGAGCCCATGTATTTACGAACCGTACGGAAGGCCTCGTTGATGTTTTTGACCATCAACGGATCTTTAATCTGGCGCCAGCCTTCGTCAACGAAGAGTATTTTCTTTCTACTCTTGTCTGGAGACTTGTACATTTCATGGTTGATTTCGTTCATCAGGACCGAGAGCACGGCGGTCATCAGACGTTCGTCGCCTTTAAGGTTGTCTAGCTCAAGAACAACGAAATCATTATCTAAATCGACGTTTGATGTGTCATTGAACCAACCCGCGTAGCTGCCGAGCGCGAACTCATAGAGGGATCGACCCAGCTTTTGCGACACAGCATTGTCTTGTGCGTTCAAAAACTCCGCAATGTTGCGAATATTGGTGAAACCGAGTCGTTCTGAGAATACAGAATCGATTGCCTCAGACAACAGCGCTATCTCATTATCATTGAGCACATCACGAGTTGAGGCCATTCGCTCAACGATATTGATGAGCCCACTTTTTTCTTGATCCCAGTTCTTATCCTCGCCGCCCCGACTAGCCAGAAACTGGGAGAACGGATTAATAACTTGAGGCTGTGCAGGATCAAACTCAATATAACTGGCACGCGAGCCCAAGGATTTTGCGAGCTTTTTATACGAGTGGCCGGAATCGATAACCCAGATCTTGGCACCTTGAGCGAGATAGTCAGCGATCATTCGCTGGGTCAGAAATGACTTACCGCTTCCGGAGGATGCTGCGATGATGGCGTTGTAATTGCCATCAGAAGCGAACAAGTCAAAGCCACCAATTTCTCCTCGACGGGTGACCAAAAGAACCGATGGGTCTGAAGGACCCGTGGCCTCACCATAAAGCGGTAAGAACTGGGCACCCTGGTTGGTTGTCATGGAATGAAAGCGATTTAGACCGCTCGCGGCAGCGACGGATCCATTGAGTGGAAAGTTCAAGCACCACAGTGGATCGAGAATAAAGGAGTCAGCTTTTGTAATGAGACCAATCGCATCCCAGTAGGTGCGAGTCGACTCGACGCACTCGTCTAGTTCTTTTTCGGTCTTCGAAAAGAACCATCCGGTGAAATTGAAATCAATCACAACCGCATTACCAGCGTCAATCTCGCCGACAAGGGTATCGATACCCTGCTTGCGGTATTTCACCTTATGGAGTCGCCCCATCGGACCTACTGCTTGATGGTTGATCCACGTCGATTTTGTCTTGACGTACTCTTTCTTTTTATATTGATCGCTGTAAAGGAATGTTGATACAAAGTAGAACGGATCGGTAATCTGATTATGGATGCCAGATGGGCTGCCGATAATGTTGTTCATAATCCCGATCGAAGTCGCGAGCGGAAAGTGCTTGACTGATAAGGCGCGTGCAAAATAGTTACTCTCTTCGTTTGACCCTGTACAAAATTCGATACGATCTTTATGCACCGAAATGTAATCACCCGAATAGAAGAGCTGCTCATTGATTGGCAAACCGGGATCATACCGATCATCGGTTCGTTCAAAAACGTGAGTCATTGCTCGAGCCAGACGCAAATACCCTGAAGCATCCAATTTTGTTAAAGAAATCCGAGAAGCGGAAATGGCACTGGCAAACCGATCTGCCTGCTCGCAAAACGCTCTAGCGCGCATCTCATCAAATGCTTCGGTGGGCTCCTTAAAGGTAACAATGAGCTGCTTTTTGTGAAGCTTGACGCGCGAGGATTTCAAAATCGGGTCATCAATACCCGAGCGCACAAAAGCGACGTTGCGATCCACGAGTTCTGAGGCCAGTCCAACCGAATTAACTTTTGTTTTACGGTAACCCCAAAGCGCTGGCTCAATATCAGGAACAGAAAGTAGGCCAAACTGGATCATTGTTCCGGGCTTAGCGCTCAATGATAAAGCCGAAACAATGGAGGTGACCCCACTGTTATCAATCCCAGTCAATGGCGCCGTGACCCAGACGCAACCAAAATGATTCTCTTTGGTCTCAGGATCAGCTGTAAAAAATATACCGTTTAGTTCGTCATACGACTGAACGGTAAATAATTTTTCCATTGAAAACTTCATCGGCGGTATTGCGCGAGAACCTTCCCACATAGGTGGGTACGGCCGGATAGCTCGGCTCGATGACGAGCCCTGCCCCGCGACTAGCTTGCTATCGACTGGTGATTAGAATGTTGCGCTGAAAATGCCAGTAAGCACAGAAGGGCCAACTGATGAAGCGAGTGCAATTCCTGTTCCGGTTGCTACGGACATAACTGATTGCTTCACGATGCCAACGCCCAGCCCAACGGCTAACGCGCCAAGCGAAAACATCTTGCCCATTGAACCAGTTAGCCAGGTTGTAATCGTGGTGGTCGCCGTGCCGAATGTTGAGTCAGAACCAGCGTAGGCGTTAGCAGCCAACATCCCACCTACTACTAACACTGCATAGCCAATCGCCTTAATTTCATCGCGCTTCATTTCAATTCCTTTAAAAAGTTTATAGATTTTCAGATTACTTATTGCGATTATAGTAACTTCAACAAAAAAATGAGAACAATATTTAGTTAAAAGGCGAAGTCACGCCGCTGGGCAAGGAGTTTGTGTTGAGATCAAAACTTGGAAGTTGCGGTGAACCAGTAAAGCCTGAACCGCTGGTCGTGCGCTGAATGGTTTGTTGAACTGTACTTGGTGGTTTTGTCAGCGCACCTGGCACGCCAGTTAACGGACCCATTGGCGAGGCCAGACCGCTCGATTGGCTAACTTTTTTAACCTCGGTTGCTGGGTTAGACCCCGTTGCACTTGCTGGCGCGGAGTCTCGATAAGGAACCACCACACCACCCATAATCGATTCCGGCTTGCCAAACGACCACTTACGATTCACGACCTCTACAAATTTGTAAGAGGCACCGTTAAACCCGTCGTTCTTGTCCACCCAAGGTGCATACCAAATCCTCATGACTTGAGCTGGCTCGCGAATAGGTCGAGCAATTGATGGGGATACCGAGGGCATGGTAGATGTGAACATCTGTTTGTACTCACCCCGATTGCCGTCAAGTCCTGCAACATCCCGGCCATCACGCCGAGAAGATTGATCAGCGTCAGCGGCGGCGAGCCGAGCCGCGTCACGCGCCGCCTGAGTGCCTTCCAGAGGGGTATCAAAGTCGGTCTGCTCTAGATCCCCATGGCTTGATTTATAAACGGCAGCTGGCGTTTTACAGACCACGCCCTCTGGCATGCCTGGACAAGCAAAATGATCGGTTCCGGCAGTGTTAAATACAGACCCACAACCAGCCAAAGCGAGGAATAAAGGAGAGAAGATAAAAATTTTTTTCATTTGATTTCAAGACCCTTCAAAAGAATCACCGTGACTTTGCGTCCAGCATCAATTTCGATAACCGGGAACATCTGCTCAGCCATTTTGATGTAGAACTGAGATAGCATTTGAGCAGACCGATTTAGACCTCCTGCAACCCCATTACCAAGTGCGGTACCCGCGTCAGGATATTGGTAGGTTTGGGTACTCCCCGGATTAACATTGAGTGACTGAACTGGCTGAGCAGTAAATGACTGACCTAAGCCCCCCATAAACCCGGCCATAAAGCCCTTGGCCAGCAAAGCGCCCTGCTTAGATACCAAACGGCCGCGCATACCAACCTTGCCATCCTCGCCAACGACATACCCTTCAGCCTTGCCTTCGAAGGCTTTACCCGTTTCAGAGACGCAACTGATATTCTCAGTCCGCATTTCGGCGCGCTCAGATGAAAGGTTGCCGTAGGAACCGACCAAGATGAAACATTCCTTGATATCTTGGGAATACAGATTAGGTAAGATTGCTTCAGTTTTAATTCGGAGCAATGACGGCGAAGGGGTTTTGTTTGCAGCGACTGATGTGTTTGCATCCAAACCATTCATGAGCACCGCTTCAAAATTTGACCCAGAAGGCAGGTATGCAACGGCTGGCCGATTATCGGTCTGTTTAACCGTAGCGCTCGCGGGCCGATCTCCCTTGATCACACGAATCCCGGGCAGTTTGGGCTCCGCCGACGATCCATCGGACGTGTTCGATGCGCCATCGACTGGCGTTGTCAGGGGAGAATTTAGATCAATAGTGTTGCCAGAATTTGCCGCTGCCCCAGACCCAGTTGGCCGCGCTTTGCTTGTGTTGGTAGCTAATTGTGATTTGAGCGTATCAATTTGACTTTGCAGTTGTTTGGCCTCTCCTGCTGTCATGCCAGGCGTGGCAGGATTAACAATATTCTGTTTAGCTGTCAGTGTTCTGACGGTTTCTTCAAGCTCTTTCACTCGCTGACTGGTCGCATGCTGTTCGGCAGCCACCTGCTCCGGAACTACCTCGTTCATGCGGGGATCGGTCGCCATATTCGCAACCGACTTTTTATTGACACGGGGTTTATCAGTGACCATCGTGCCCACGACAAGGAAACCCACAATCACAGTGCCGCCAATGAGCATGAGCTTTGAGGTTTGCCCCATCGCTTTATATTTTTCGCTTATATTTTTCAGCATGGTTTTAGAACCTCAGTCCACTATTTATTTCGGACTTTGGCTTATCGGCCAAAATAAACATGAACGTCTTTTGACCGGGCTCAAGGACTGAGGCTGGATAAAAAGAGATCGTGCGGATATGCTCGTCGTTGTAGAAAGACTCTTCTTTAATCTCAACTAGGTCACGATACCCAGAGGTGATTTCGTACTTATAAATGTCGTAATAAGCACCTGCATACCGGGTCAGTGGACGGACGAGTAAATTGTCAACACGGCTTGTCGCCGCCGGTAAGCGAGCCTCGGTAAACCCGCTTGGCAGACGATTTTGTGCGACTTGAATGTTCAATGCGGTGAGCTTACTGATGTACTCTTCTGGCAGCGGAACGGTCGCTTTGTCATCACCGCCAGGGCGCTGCGTCTGAAGCTCTGCAACAATGGTTTGTCCCGGTAGATTCTTCGGGACAAGGGTCATGGAAATCGTCTGATGAGTAATGTCATCGACGATGTAGATAGCAATCGGTGTGGGGCCCGTGGGCTTAATATAAACGTCCGAGCCATCAACCTTAATATCGGCACCGGATTGGTCGATCACTCGAGGATCTTGAAATGGCGTCGCGATTCGGTTAACGAATGTCGCGGAGATATAACTTAACTCGTTACGCTCGTTGCCCGATTTAACAACTTTATTGCTTAATTCGGGGCTGCCACCAGGCATATAACCCACGCCCGGCAAGTTTTCAGCCTCAACTGGCGTGGGCGGCGGTGGTGGTAAGGTAATTTCTTCGCGCACAGAAGTAACGGGCGCAAGCGGCTTTAGCTTAATAGGTGCTTCATCGTTTGCTGCAGCTTTCACGGGTTGTGTTGATACTACGGCTTGTTTAGTTGCAACGGATGTCGTGGTTGCAACGGGAACAGTTGCTTTCGCAGGCGTGGCCACAGGCGCGGGACTTGTCCGGATGACGGGCTTGGCTGCTTGTACGACAGCGGGTTTTTCTTGCACCACAACGGCTGGCGAGGCAGTGCGCCGCGCGGTGTCATCGCTATATTTAGGCTGAGATACTTCACGTAGCGTCGAGCCTGACTCCTCTCGAGCGGGTGCGGCCGGCACTGGGACTTGAGCCACTACCTGTGCGGGCGTCTGAACAGGTGCTTGAGGAACTGCTTGAGTGGATGCTTGTGCAGCTTGAGTAGTGAGGGGTGTCGCTACCACAATGTTGGTTTTTACTTCGGCCTTTGGCGTCGCAACAGGTGTGATGGGTGTAACTTGAGAGGTTGCCTTGGAGAGCACCCCCAAAACCGGAGGAGACGAGGATGCATCGGGCACACCCTGAGCAATCGCGCTACCAAACACACCGGCCGCAAACAGTGCAGCAGTAAGTTGACTAAACAGCTTCACGTTAACCAGCCTCAATTTTGCTCTCCCTCATGTCCCTTGTATTCAGGGTGTTTGGATTTCCAATCGCTCGTGTGGGCATCATTCCCCGCGTAGGCATCAATGCCGTAGATAATGGGTCTGCCATCAACAATGCGCAAAGATATTTCGTAGACAAAGGGGCGTTTTTCAACCTTTGAGTAATAGTTTGTCAAAGATTGCTCTCCGAACACAAAAGATGTACCGCCATGACCATCTTCGGCAGGCTCAAAAATGGGCTTCTCGGTGGGCTTAAAGCTGGTCGAACTGCCTGAATTCAGGAAGGCTTGGCTCTTTGCTTTTGCAAGGAGCTTTTTTCGGACATCGGTATAGAGTGAAGCGTCAAGCACATTCGAAAGCGAATCGACAATGAATTGCAAGTTTTTGGGATCAATGGACCCAATGAGCTGCGCTACTCCAACGGCAGTCATATTCATATAGACTTCATCTGCGACATCCCAAGACACGCTTGCGTTGGCCGGAAGCCCCTGCGGCACGAAGACCAGGCGATCGTGCGTAGAAATGTTCCCCCAGACAGAGATAGCCAACACAATCGATAGCAACGTGATGGCATACGTTTGTAGCTGGTTGCGGTGATTTAACGAGGTTAAATTGGAGTTAAAACTGTCTTGTTTCATTTTGTGTAAATCCTTTCACTGCCACCGTGACGGAACTTTTTATTAAGATCCCAGAAGCCGTAATAAAAGGCCATTTGCTCTAAACGTCCGTTCAGGTAGTTGCCCTTCGTTTTTTGAAATTGTCCGGCACCAAGCCAACCAAGGATGAGTCCTGGCAGGGTATGACCAGTGATAATGCCGACTGCGAAGATTGCGGCCAAGATCGCGAACTCGTCGAAATCCCACATTAAAAATGAGGGCTGATCATCGACGTAGCGTGGGATATGTACTTCGTTCAAAGCCATGATTAGTTAATCCGTAGAAAAATGGAGGCGCGGCGATTTTTGTTCTCGTCGGCGTAGAGCTTGGAAATACCGCCCGAAGCTGTTGAAATTCGTTCTTTCTTAACGCCCAGCTTGGTTAATTGAGTGGCAACGGCTTGCGCGCGTTCAAGCCCTAAGTCTGAGTGGTGAAACTCGGTCACTGAACGGTCTGTGAAGCCCACCACCACGATCGACCCAACGACTGCGTTGAGTTTTGTCGCAAGCTCTTTGACTGACTCTGGCTTGTCAATGTCTGATTTTTCGGAATCGAAAAAGACATTCAGAACAATGCCATTGTTAATACCGAGCCCAGCGATTGCTTCAACCTTTGTCGGCTTGATGGCGGCTTTCTCTGTGACCGCCCAACTCGCGTCTTCAATCGGCAATGTGGTTATCTGACGGGGAGAATCATCTGTTTCTGCTACCGCGACATGCTCGAAAGAAGACGGCAAGCGCGCTGTTTGTATATCGGGGACGACTCTGCGTTGAGTAAATTCCAAACGCGTAGGTAACGGCCGGTTATCCGCTGAGACCGGATCTATGGTCGGCTGCGCACAACCAACAATAAGCACAAGGATAGATAGACTGGCAAAAATTCTCACGCGAGCCCTTTTTTTAATTGCTGTTGCGACCATAATAACATGATAACAAAAATAGTGAGATTATTTTGCGAATTGAGCGCAGTCTTTTACACCGATAGAACAAGAAACTACTTCATTAGCATGAACGCCAGCCGGGAGCTTCCCAGGAGGGCAAAAAGTAAGCTTACTCACCATCACTAGCTCGCCTTCGTTACCGCCTTGCTTAGATGGAATGTCAGCCACTCGCGTGGTACTGCCCACAACACTACAGTCTGGATAGTTGCTGACCAAGCGCTCGATTCGCATAAAGGGGACCGCCTGCGAGTGTGTTTGCTGTGCAAGCATGGTAGCCATGGCGCCAGTGATGGGGCCTTCGGCATAGGGCTGACCCTGCTCGACAACGGCCGAAATGAGCGCCTTAGGCTCAACGGCTAGCGCGCGCAGCGACAGCATGCATGCACCTGCGCAAAGAAAGACAGTTACTATTTTTTTCATGACATTCCTTTACGCAAGCGGTATTTGGGTTATTTTTTTGACTGCGAATCAATATAGGCTTTGATCGGTGCTGGTAATGCGCCTTCAACGAATTTGCCATCTTTATAAACCGCTTGATGATATCCAGACGCGCCATGCCCATAACAGGCTCCCACGTAAAATGAACTGGGAGCATCAGTGGGCACCTCTTTAGACAAATAAACTGAATTGAAAACATACAAATGTTTTGAGTCTGGATCGTAGTCTGCGCTCATTGCAATGTGATCACCTTTCTCAACAGATAGCCCGAGAAACTTGATGGTGAAAGGATCGCCATAATCAGGTTTGATGGTTAGTTTTTTGACCCCCTTCCACTGAGGGGTATTGGCGTCGCCGATATTGCCTTTTTTCGTTGCCTCATCAACAACTGCTCCGGCAGTCATGGCCGCTCCAACAGAGATGGCGGCATTCGCAACCAACCCTAGTCCGGGCACCGTGGCGCCCAACACCTGCCCAATCTGGCCCGATTCAACGTAGGATTTCCGCTTTGTTGGATCGATGAAATCGGGCGCTTCAGAAACATCCTCAGCACTCAGAACCGTAGCGCATCCGCCGCTATATCGGATCAACTGAGGTTGAGCTTGAGGTGGCGTACCGCAGGCAGACAGCACGCCGATTAATGTGAACACCGCTGTGATTTTAAGGATATGCATGATCGTTATCTTAGATATTAGGTTGAGAAAAAGTAAAAATTCGGTTCAATAATATCATAATATTATTATGTTAGCAACACCATTATCTAGTTGGCTTTACTGCGTTGTCGACATCTTTTCTGACGGTGGATTGCATGATTGCTTTGGCCGTCGGATCAAAATTAGCCGTGTTTCCAATGACCTGAGCTTCAAATTTACTCAAATCTACCCTCGAAAAATCAATTTGCGTTAATTGTTGGGGGGTGAGCCCCGCACAATTAGGGTTGGCAGCCCCGCCCCAGTCGATACCCAACTGATCGTGAGCACCTTCTTGTATTTCCTTATCAAGGATGCCAGCAAAGCAACAATAGCTCTGCTTCGTTTCCAGACACAAGCCAAGAATATTGATCGAGCAGTAGGACCCGACGTAGTGGCATAGGTCTTGACTGACGGACGCCATTGTCTGCGCATCGGTCTGGCTGCACGATAGGAGCGCCATCACAACCTGAAGCGCCACAGCGGCCGCAAGCGAATAAGGGTTGAAATACAAAACTGAACCTGTCAAATCCTCCGTCAGAAGTGCTCCATTAGCGCCAATTCCGATTGTAGAACTCGACACGACGGAGCTACCCAGTAAATTGGCGGCGGAACCGGCAAGCCCTTCGGCAGCACCAGCTGTCGTACCAAAACCGTATAAACCAACGCTGATAGGACCGCTTCCTAACACTGCCCCATACTCAACGGAAGGATCATTGAAATTGCTCCATGTCCACTCGCCCACGTAGCCGGCAAGTTTGACCCAACCATCGCTCATGAGAGCATCATAAACATACGGGCCGCCAACCTGTATGGCATAACCCGCCCCATATTGAAGTCCTGCGTAGGCAACATTCATGCCGAGTTGTTGCATCAGAGATTGATCGGTACCACCACCAGAACCATTGCCTTGGCAGCAGTTTTTCAAGCCTCCGAGCTTAATGGTGCACTTATCGTCATCGCCCTGAAACACGGTGATATTGCCGATATTAAGGTCTTGGCCAACCCGATTCTGAACCTGCCGACCGACAACTGCGTTGATAAAGTCTGCTTCACTAGACGGCGAGTTTTGACTCCAGGTTAGGCCGTTATTCTCAAAATCTGTTCGACACGTCTGTGGCCCGTTAACGGTCGTGGCTGGCTGTGTTTGACAGGTGTAGGTGTGTATCCAATCGGTACAGCCATAGCGAGCAACTTCCAGCGTATTGCCTCCAGCATCTTGCGCGCACGTTGGGGAGTTTCCGTTCTCACTGCAACCGGCGGTCGACTGAAGTGTCAGACAGTCGCTCTGCTGCTGCATGCACGGATACGTCTTTTTATATACCCAGCAGCCTTCGGCAATGTTGTAACCCCCTGCTCCAGCATCAACGCCCGCCAGGCAGACGTTATATCCGTCAATATTCTTGCAAGGAGTTGGATCCAGGCAGGTCTGAGTTGGCTGATCGCAGCCGAGTATTGTTTGGGCCAGCACGCCACCAGTTGTTGCAAGCGTGAAGCTCACGTTAAACGCGATGAGCAACAAATAGGCGGTGATTTTTTTTAACATGGGCGATCCTACTGAGTTAGAGCATCAAGTGCTCCACAGTTATTGCTCCATGACTCGTTCAAAATGGCGCCGGGTGTCGGTGTTTGGAACGAACCGCTACCAATACCATTTGTGTAGGCAAACGATACCTGGCTGCCGGGAATAGACATGGTAAGCGTGACATCACAAGTGCTTGGACTGCAATACAGTGAATACCAGAGAGGAACGGTGAATCCTGGTGTACTGAGGGCAGATCCCATATCACCAAGCAAGGTATTGGATACATTTGCCCCAGTAGATGTTGGAATAAACGTAGACAAATCACCATTGGTATAAATGCCGTCGTAGCCGCCATGATCGTTTGGAACCGAGCCAGTTAGCGCGTCAAAATGAGAGTTCACGCTAAAACCACCTTGGGCACAATAAATATTGTTAGTGATGGTGCCACCGCCCTCGCGAGACACGCCAAGACCCGTAAAGGTCATGCTCCCCATGTACTGCCCGTAGGTGCACCCAGTGGCTTGCGTGAACGTCACGGTTACAGCGTTAATACATGTCTGAGTCACGCGCGAATCAAAGACATTACATGTCTCCTGTTGAGATACGGCGGGGTTTGTGTAGGTAGTCTGGGTACAGGTCTGGTTACCAACGGTCGGGCCTAGTGAGTCATTGATATTGAAGACGGTGTTCATGTGAGTCACATTGTCACCAGGTGCAAAGCTACTCGTATTGGTATTGTTCCGAATCACGTTCGAAGCATTGCATTGCGTCGCATTTAGGCCACCAGCCATATTGATACCTTGAGCATCACAGTTGGCATTTTGGGCCTCCCCCATCGTGGCAAGAGAACTACCACCAAACTGGTTCGTCAGATTAGTAGGTGTAGGAGTGCTTGCTCGCTGCGGAATGAGTCCGTTTGCGGTTGCGCTATTAATGCTGTTGGCAGCAGACGCGGGCAATGACCCGCCAGCGGCAAACCCGGCCGCCTGCCCTGCGCTCATTGTGCTTTGAGCGAGGCTGGACTGTATCACTGACGTGCCAACAAGCGCCAGAATGGCGCTCACTATATGCTGAAGGGTTTGAAACATAATCTCTTAAATATATGTTGTTGCGATCATAATAACCTATGTTAGAGCAGAAGGTGCATGTGGAAAAGTTATTTGCTAAGTATCAGCGAGCATCAACTATGTCGTACTCAATAAATTGGGCATTCGGATTTGAGTGTGTTTGAAGTCTCATTGATGTAGTCGCGCAGATGGCGCGGATGGTCTTTTCGTCCAGACCGGTGTCGTCAGCGATGCTGGCGAAGGTGTGTTTCAGGCTCTGCTGACCGATCCGCTTCATCTGCGCGAATAGATCAATCAAAAATTCACATCCGGCGTCTGTGTTCATTACTCCATTCAGCGGGTTGAATGAGTAACTTTCCATTGTAGGGTTATTGTCGTTGGTCACGCCGATTCTCTGTATTCAATGCCGTAAGCCATTCGACCGCGAGGTCAAATGTCGCGGGCAGATCATCAAGCGACTCGGGCTTCTTGTCGCCATACCATGAACGTCCACGGGTAGAGTCGGCCAAAGCCTCAATAGCCTTCGAAACAAGGTCAGACCATTGACTTCCGCGACGGAGTTGGTCTTGAGGTAGGCTGGCAAGACGCTCTTCCAACCTCTGCATCGCTTCGGCAAGGGTTCGACCTGTTACATACGGAAGCCACTCGGCAGAGAACACGTAATCCATTGCTGGAATCATGTCCAAATCGCCATCGCTCGAAAGGTCGCGCACAATGTCAATCTGGTCTTCCCACAAACCGAGGGAGGCCCACACGCCCTTGCTATAACGGTCATTCCAGGCTTGGAAGCTGAAGTCTTCCTTTGTGACTAGCCGATCAATTCGATCAAAGTTCATCAGATTTACTCCGAGAAAACATCGAAAGGCGTGGAATCCAGTCCATCCGACGCGGTGCGAGAATCAAGACTGTTAATGGGCAACCCATACTCCAATTCGATACGGCGCGCTGCTTTTTCACCAAAGGATGCTTTGCCGTTAATGAGTTGAGAAAAATAGCTTTTTTCAACTGCAGGAATACCCCTTACGGCAAGCCATTTTTTTAGATTGTTTCGTCTAATCTGATTAATGGATGTCAACTTGGAATGTTGAACAACCGGACTTTGAGAGACGAGACTACGAAGCGCGTATGAACTATTTCGTTCATGCTCAACACTATCCAGAAACTGATCTACCGCAGCGTAGTATTGAGCGTCTGTATTAAAGTGTTCACGAGCTGGCCTGGCAAGGACATTGCTTCGCGCTGCTCGATGCGTCACCTCTCCAGCCACTATGCGCTGTACCTCCTCAACATACCCTTCAGCAACGACTGCATTAATAAGTAGCTCAGCATGAGCATCGCGTTCACCAGGCGAATCGAAATAGAACATCGCACCATCAGGGGCTTGGATAAAGAACCGATAGTCTTTGTCCGGTTTGAGTGTAAACGTCGATTTAGTTTTCATCGCTCGCGACCGGACGCTTTAGGTACGCACTTGAAGACGGGCGCATGGTAACCGTCCAATAGACGAATGCAGATAAGACAGCCGTACCGACTATCCAAGTAAGAAAGAAAACCCATGGGTAAAGCGATGGTTCAATTTTGATCATTTTTTTACTCTCCGAAAAAATTAAACAGAACGATGTACATCCATAACTAAATTTGAATTACGTTTAGGTGTCGGACGGCGCAAGATTGAGCTAATCGCATCCCTTTCACCAACGATGGTCAAATTCTTTTGCGCACGCGACCACGCGGTAAACAAAATCCCGCGATGAATAAAGTTGGGAGCACCATTGACACAGATACAAATCAATCGCTGATACTCAGAACCTTGAGCAGAGTGGACCGTCATCGCATAAGCGAGATCGAGCGAACCCATTTCTTTGGACGGATATTGAAGCACACGCCCATCGTCAAGCTCAAGGATCACCCACTCAACCATCCCATCTCCAAGATCATCATTCTCAGACTCATTGGCTTTAATCAAATATCCATTGATATAACCCGTGTCACCGTTAACGACCGAATGAACGACGAATTCATCAACTGAAGGATCTGGATCGGGGTATGAAATGGCAATGTTTTTACGAATAATGATTCGATCGTTCACACACAAAAAGGAACCAGGTACTTTTGTCGCATTGGGGTTGTAGCGTTCACGCATCTGATGGTTCAGGTAATTGACATTCCAACCGGGGCTCTTTGGATCTCCCTTGCGCCGAGCGATCAATAAGCCAACCTGCGAAAAATCTCCACCGACTGATCGTAGGTCATGATCATAGATATCCAGCACAGCTTCGACACTGGCTTCAGATGCTTCAGGCAGCCCTTCCACAAAATAGACATCGTCACGCTGAGCGAAATCAAAGTGGCCAGTACCTGCCATATTGACCACTTCAAGAATCCCCCCGTGATTGCGATGGGTTTTTGTCAGTCGATGATGATCAAACTCCATGCGAAGAACATCTGCCAAGACATTGCCTGGCCCAACTGATGGGAGCTGCTTGTCATCGCCGAGAAAGACGACGTGACACCGATCTTTTAGCGCGCTCAAAAGAGAATTCATGAGCGAGACATCGACCATAGATGTTTCGTCTACGACTAACAAATCAAATTCGAGGCGATTGCCAGAGTGATGAATAAATCCTTGCTCACTGACACCAAGCAATGAATGAATGGTGTTAGCAGCGGCTCCGATCTTTTGAACGCGCGAGTTAAGTACCTTAGCGGCCTTGCCGGTCGGTGCGCAAAACCCGATTTTGTAGTACTCAATCAAGATCGAGGTCACAACCTCCATGATGGCCGTTTTGCCGCAGCCGGGACCAGCGGTAATGGTGTGGATAGAAGTCTGAGAGGTGAGGATTCCGACGACGGCCTGAAGCTGAGAGTCATCAAGCTGCAAACCAATTTTGGCGGCTGCTCGCGTAACCGTTTCTGACACGGCTGCGCGTGGTCGGTTCAATAAAGGAGATGCTCCTTCCAAAAACCGAGCGCGGAGCAGGCCTTTCAGACCGCGTTCGGCTTCGTAATACTTTCTGAGGTAATGGCGTCCATCCTCAACAACGATGGGCTCACCCTGCTCTCGTGCGGCGTTAATTGCATCTTGAACATTAACAGAGGAATCAATCAGGTTAATTTTTTCCTCAAAATTAGCAAAAGTCAAAAACGTGTGGCCATTCGTCGTACAACCCTCGTCAATCGCGTGCGTCGCCAAGGCCGCAATGCGCGGTGCAGCATCACGGGGGTACCCCAGCTTGCGCCCAAGCACGTCGGCTCTAATAAAACCGTAGCCAGCCACATCTCGGATCGGGAGATAGGGATTTCTTGTGAATTCGGCCCAGGCATCACCGACAGGATCGTCACGCGCCTCAAATCGCTTTTCGTAATAACTAGCGAGTGCGCGAAACATCGCGTCTGAAGTGTCCAGTCCACCGAGCTTCGACGCAAGCGCCCGATAAATCGCATCACGGACGCCGCCCTTGTCTTTGCTTTGAGTCCTGCGCTTAGATACACAAGAAAAATCAACGGCAAAGGGGTTATTGAGAATTTGCTCACGCAGCTGATCCATGGTCATGCCGCGACGCAGATGAAAATCGATAAATTTTTGCGCAGTTTTTTCGCCAACGCCAGAATAATTTTTATGAAGATATCTGGCAAGCGCGGATCGGTCTTGAGGAATATGAACAGACACGCGGGAAATCTTAATTTGACGACCCCATTTAGGATCGTCTACTTCACGTCCGAAAAATTCATAAGTTGTGGATTCTTTTAGACCATTCAAGGCATTGCCATTGACAGCGATCTTGGCGGTACCGGATTTGATTTTACCCATACCCCAACCAGAAGGATAAACCTTCAAAAACAGCAGCTCACCGACAAAGGAGGTTTCTTGAGTTTGCGTTTGCATACCCACTATTTTAAATTATTATTATTATGTTTGCAACAAGTTTATAGTAAAATTGCCGAGTGTAACTTGAAGAAAAGATCATGCGCAGAAAAACACAACAGGCGCAGATCAATCAATTGTTTCAATTCAACGAATCGTGCCTAACACAGGGCGAAGTCATTGATCGGTATAAAGACTTAACCTCCCGCGCTAACCCAGATCTGGTGGAATCCTAATATGCAGACAGAATCAACCCAATCAGTCGCTCAGTCAGCAACTCAGTCAGTCGCAAAACAGCTTGATCTGTTTGTCGTGGCAAAGGCTTATATTGACAGCTCGTCGCTCACTCAGCGCCGACTCTATCAGAAACTCTCAGATAGCGACGAGATCAATCCACAAGATTTCGACGTTAAGTTATCAGTCGGTGTCGCGGGCAAAAAACACTCTCCGGTTAAAAGAAAGATTCGCTGGCATCAACAAACCCTTAAGGCAATGGGATTGCTCGAGCGATGCGGCAAGGGTGAGTGGAGACTGTCTGCTGAGGGCCGCAACAAGCTGCACGTTGCCAAACAAAAAAGCGTAATGCTTGCCTATGCCACGGACCTTGGCATTGCCATTTGGGGATCTTGCACAGACGTTTTTGCGGGCTCATTGGGTGGAGAGCAAATCAGCCTATGCCTAACAAGCCCACCTTACCCGCTCCAATCTCCAAGACAGTACGGAAATCCTGATGTGAGTCAATATTTGGACTTCATCATCCGAGCGATTGAGCCGATCACCAAACATTTGAAACCCGGCGGGTCGATCGTTTTGAACGTGAGTAACGATATCTTTGTGAGTCGCAGCCCCGCCCGAAATACTTATCTTGAGCGGTTGGTGATAGCAATCGAGGACAGGCTAAGGCTCTCGCTGATGGATCGGTTGATTTGGCAAAACCCGAACAAATTGCCTGGCCCTATCGCATGGGCAAGCAAAACAAGGCAGCACCTTAATGTCGGATATGAGCCTGTGTATTGGTTTACAAATGACCCGTTAAAGTGTTCGTCTGACAATCGACGCGTGTTGCGTCCACACACGGATAGACACGCAAAACTAATCGCTCTGGGTGGAGAGCAACGAACAGCAAGAGCAGGGGACGGCGCGTATTGGCTCAAGCCGGGTAGCTTCTCTAATCAAACTGCAGGCGCCATCCCGCGAAATGTACTAACCATCTCGGGCACTTGCCCTAGTCAAAAAACCTACAAAGCTCGGGCCAGAGAGCTAGACCTGCCCGTTCACGGGGCGCCGTACCCCTTGGCGTTAGCAAAATTCTTGATCGATTTCATGACAGAGTCAGGGGATCTCGTGGTTGACCCGTTTGCGGGGTCATTGACCACCGCAGTCGCCGCCGAGCAAGCCGGCCGACGCTGGATTGCAAGTGAGCTCGTGTATGAGTATGTCAGAGGATCCGCCAGTCGATTTAGGGGAGCGCAGGGTTTAAAGCTAAACCCTGGTTTGCTTCACTGATTGTCTAACGGGGTTGCAAATCACTTTTAATTTCGCCTGCCATTACATCTCATAGAGTCAAAAATGGTTTTGACACTACAGGAAAGATCGTGAGCAGCCAAACACAACAGAAATCTTTTAATCACGTCATCATAGATGCTTCAACTGGCTCATTTGTTTGTAAACATTGCAACCAGGCTCATCAAATTTCTTTTCCAGCACCACTAGAGACGTTTGTGGCCACGGCTGAGAAATGGAATGAACAGCACGCTGACTGCTTGCCACAGCACACCTGGTGGCAGCCAATTGAAAATAGTAATGGATTTAATCGTTTTCGGATCTCTTCCGCTCTTAGCCATTGCGTGCGTCTACTTTGGTGGAAAGCAGTACCAAAAAGAACGCGCTCAAAGAATAGCTTCGGGTCGCTCGATTAAAAGATTCAAATGCCCGCAATGTGCGGCTGAGTACTGGGAAGACGAGGTCACCAAGTGAGCGGTTGTGTTGTGAAAGGCTAACCTGCTAGCATCAAGCTCACGAGTTCTAAAAAATTAGGGAAGCTTATTTTCTGGTTTTTCGAAGAAATTCTCAGTTATTTGGGGCTAAAACGACCGCCCTGCAGAGGTAACCGGTGATCGGTCAAGGGCTCCGTGCTACCGCCGCGCAAAAGAAATTTTCTGTATGTATCCCGCCATTTAGTCGCGCGAGTGTCACTCTTGGTGTACCCGAGTACTAATTTGAAGAAGGCTTGAACAAATGTAAGCGCATTCCCCACCCTCGGCGCAAGCCAGGGTGGGGTCTAGCGAACGGCGCTTGCTAGAGCGCCTTGCCTTTCTTTCTGGCATGTTCCTCAGTGCCCTGCGCATCAACGTAAGCGCGCACGGTCTCTAGCGTCGCACCGCCCACGCTCCCAACGAAGTAAGCCCGATGCCAAAATAATGGTTTCCAGTAGAACTTTCCCAGATGGTCCGCAAACCGCACGCGCGCCCTGCGAGCGCTGGCGGTCTTGAGGTTGTTGATCAGTACCGAGATATCCAGTGCCGGATGAATATCCACCAGCAAATGGACGTGGTCTTCTTCCCCGCCAAACTCCAAAAGCGCGCAGCGCCACGCCGTCAGACAATCCTTAAACGCCTCTTTCAGATACTTCAGCAACTCCGGTGTTAACGTCTTGCGCCGATATTTGGTCACAAACACGATATGTAGCTTAATGTTAAATACTGCGTTGGAACTCGATCGATTATGGTTTTCCATGTTTGCGCCTTAATTTTTTACTACGTATAATACCAGTATGCAAATTGGCAACCGTTTCCGTTGTTATCCCACTCCCTCGCAAGCCCAAACGCTGCTTGCTTGGATCGGCTGCCAGCGCTTCATCTATAACGCCAAGGTGGGCGAGGATCGGTATTTCAGACGATTTGCTCGCAAGTCCCTTGGACACACAGGAGTGAGAACGCCCATCGATCAGCAGTACAGCCACTTCAAGACCGAACAGACACCGTGGCTAGGCGAGGTGCCATCGCAGATTTTGCGCAATGGCGCGACGTTGTGGAAACAGGCCTACGGCCGCTACTTCTCCAAACTCGCCGGCAGGCCCACAATTCAGCGCAAGATTGGCTGTCAGTCGGTGTGGATCACTAGCGAACTCTTTAGCTTTAAGCCCGTGCCGAACAAAGACACGGGTGAGATCAGTCGCTACACACTGCATATCGGTACGGCCAAGTTCGCGCTAGGCGAAATCAAGTTCACCGCCCACAAGGATTTCAAGCCCCCCGCCTCCCTCCACATCAGCATCCACGCCGGACGATGGCATGTGTCGTTCAACTACGACGATGGCGTGCCTGAGCCCAGTGTGCAGCAGACTACCGAATACCTAATGCAGTTCACTGAGAGCGAGCTGCGAGAAGTCACTGTCGGGCTCGATCGAGGGGTGAGCCTGCCGCTTGCCGGTAGTGATGGGCAACGGTTCGAGTTCTCCGATATTCAGCAACGTCGCCTAGCCAAACAAGAGCGCCACAAGAAGCGCTGGCAGCGCCGTCAGGCGCGGCGCAGTAAAGGCTCAAAGAACTGGCTTAAAGCCACGCGCAAGGTCGCGCGGTATCAGCGTTATGGCGTCGACGTGCGCCGAGATCTGGCGCACAAGACCAGCTTCAATCTAGCAACCGATCCGCGCTACAAGCTGTTTGTGTTCGAGGCGCTCAAGCTTGCAAACATGACTAAGCGTGCCAAGCCGAAACAGGATGAGCATGGGCGCTGGATCAAGAACGGCGCTTCGGCCAAGTCAGGATTAAATAAAGCCATACTTGCCTCAACGTGGGGTAAGACCAAAGCGTATCTGGACTACAAATCTCGTAGATTGGGCAAGCTCGCAATCGAAGTGCCCGCCTTCTATTCTTCGCAGGAGTGTGCCGCGTGCGGTCACACTCATTCAGACAACCGGCCATCTCGAGCTGCATTTGTCTGCCAACGCTGCAATCACACAGACCATGCCGACCATAATGCCGCAGTCGTCCTCGCCAAGCGTGGTGTGCGGTTAGTGCTCAGTGGTGCGTGTGTACAAAAAAAGAGCAAGAAGTGTGGAATTCTAAAAAACAAGGTAGGTGAGGTAATCTCCGAACCGGTGGCATCCATGCCACCTACGCTTGGTGAGACCGAGGTAAGTCGTGTGGGTGGAAACACCCCAACGCTCTGGTCGTTGACCCAAGAAACCCCCGCTACAGCTTCGGCTTAGCGGTGGGAGACTTCAT
>Ga0007876_1000098_pt1 | contig 36965 bp, 51 predicted proteins | sample CryBogCBH24Aug09_FD_70958 | JGI IMG/M metagenome (GOLD analysis project Ga0007876, IMG submission 70958) | Freshwater microbial communities from Crystal Bog, Wisconsin, USA - CBH24Aug09 | ecosystem: Environmental > Aquatic > Freshwater > Lake | place: Crystal Bog, Wisconsin, USA | collected...
GGTACTGCTTCTAATAATTGTTCTTTAGTCCAACCATCTCCGATCTTTCTTTCTTCGTATTCAATACCCCTTAATAATAACATGTTCTTTGCTTGAACGCAATGGGAACAGTTTTCCTTACTCCATATGATTGCTTTCATTCTTTCCTCTTGGTAATAATTTTTTTATAAACTTACTGTATTTTATAGTCATTTTTTCTCGGAAGGTTGGCGGCTTTTCTAAAAAGTTAATAGAAATTTCCCGTAATCTTTTCATTTCTGCTTGTTGTGCCTTACGCCATGCTTCGCGGTTTCCTGATAATAAATCATAGTATTGCGGCATAGGCGGAAGTTCTGGTTTTGAACCTGCTACAATGCTGCATACAGGAGCATGGATCTTATGTACAGTATAATCTGCAATCCATTTACCTAATGACAACGAAATATACCTTTCTACGAATTCCGCTAGCCAAAACATGAATTTTACAGTACGACAATTATATTTGTCTTCAATTGCATTTGTGTGACTAAGAATAATCTTCATATCGTTAGATACTTTCTCTAAGTCTTCTTCGTGTCCTTCTAAAATCTCTAACCTATTCTTATACGATTGAATAGTTTTAGGAAGGCATTCTTTTTGATAATCTCCGGTGTCTGGATTTTCTAGAAGCTCTTCTAATTCTTTAATTTTTAATTTTGTTTGTTCTATTACATAACTCATAATAACCTCTTATAAATCAGGTAACTCACTATAGTCAATTGTGTCACTCATAACTCCAATTACATAGTTAGTTGACTCACTTTCTTGTAATGCTGTTTGTTTTTTACTAGTGTCACTGTGCTTGTTAAACCAAGGAATCGGAGTCGACTTTGGAGCAGGACTTTGATACTTAATACCAATTTCCTTTAATGCACCTACTGCTGTATAATCAACAAAGTCTTTTAAAATATTTGCGTTTAATCCAATAACCGGGCCTTTCTTAAATAAGTAATCGGCCCATTCTTTTTCTTCTCGAATAACGTCTATATACATAGAGTATACTTCGTCATGACATTCTTCTTTAACTTCTGCAAATCTACTGTCTTCTTTAATTACTTGATTGATTAAGAAAGCGGTCCATTCCTTGTGTAAAATTTCGTCCTGTAAAATAAGACTGATAATATTGCCATTTCCGATAAAGATTTTGTTTTCTACCATAGCAAGGCTTGTAGCAAACGAAACCATGAAGCGGAATGCTTCGAGTCCGTAACTTGCATGAAGAGCAAGCCAAACAGCCTTAATATGCTCCTTCTCTGATACGGACTGGCCAAGTTCTTTTTTACAATTAAGATCGTGGAGTGCATCGTAATAACAACCAATTGTAGAGGCCATATTAACGATCTCACTAGTATCGTGAATTGTGTTAAAAACTTCCTTTGGAACATTATAGATATTTCGAATAATGTGACTATAACTTCGACTATGAATATTAGTTTCAAAGAAACTCCACGCTTGAACTAATGCTTCTAGTTCAGGTAATGACACAACCGGACTAAACACTTGCACAGGGCCGCGTCCTTGGATACTGTCTAAAGCAGTTTGTCTTAGTAAGTTACTGGTAAAAATATGTTTAACTGCATCGCTTGCATCCTTAAAGTCTGCGGCATCTTTAGTTAAACTAATTTCAGTTGGACGCCAAAAGAAACCTTGTTGTGCTTCTTCGAAGTTAGCAATCTTATTATATTTAACTTCTTCAAATCGTTGTACTGTTACTGGACCTGCAGGATCTAGAAACATCTTACGGTTAAGGTAATCTGTTTTAGTTCTTAAATTATATTGTTGTTTGCTCATGTTTCACTGTAATTTGTTTTGTTGGATCTAATTGATAGTATCCGTTATTAAAAAATGTTTCAATATCGGTTAGATACTCGTCACTAGCCATACATTGCCATTGATGGTCGTTTACCTTAACAAACCGCATAGTTATCGGTCTGTCGTGTGTTAGTGGAATCACAATTGTTTTTTCAGTCATGTTTAACACCATGTTTCGTTTCCCATTCTTTAAGTGCATTTGGATCTGTTTTATTATAAGTGAAAAACCATTTTTTCGCAAATTTTGAATACCTTGCTCTCCACATGCGATTACCGATTCTTAAACATCCTCCGAAACTATTTTTGTCTCTAGGAGGATAAAAATTTAAACCGTTTCGAATTTCTTCGCCTTCTTTTCTACAATATATCATACTGGTTTCCATACTGCTATTTTTAAGACCCCGCCATTTAAAAAGTTTGGTAATTTAGTCCATAAAAATACCTTATAACATAATCCGGTTTTTTCTATCATTTCATGTGGACACAGATATGTCGCAGTCTTTGGAAATGGCCATTGGAATCGAATATACCATCCGCTTCGTTCCATATTTGATTTATATCTATTACCGAAGCTCAATATAACATTATCTGGATAAGATATTGTATCTCTTACAAATGGTGATATTTGAACTAGTTTCATAATTCCCTCCATTCAGGGTCATCTGTAGGAACCCAACCATTTCTAAAATATTTTACCATATTCATAAATGGCCCTACTGTTTTATTATCGTACATGGTACCTCTTACTAAACTGTGTAATCGACAATATGATGGTTTATTATTCTGTAACCATACTTCATAAATTTTATCAGCTTGTTTCCAAATTGATTTAGTATAATCTGTTGCTCTTGGATGATTCCATGGTTTTACTCCTGCATTAGGATTTTTAGTTTTCATTCTTTTAGAAATAATTTTTCGTTCTTCATCGCTAATAGCAGTTTTGCGTAGACTTGTAGTAAACGTCATTCCTTTATTCCATGCCCCATTAATTTTTGTCGGATTATTTGGACCTTTCATATAATCCGAATACTGCCTTTTTAACCATCCATATACTTTATTGTTTCTTTGCTGGTCCTTATTTGCTGATACCATAAACATAGCAGCTTTAACTAGCCGTATGTTGTTAGGATATATTTTAACCAACAATAGATGACACAAATAATGTTCTTCTGGAGTTAATGATACTAAATTAGTATCATCGTCAGTTCCGCCGAGACATCGTGGAATAATATGATGCTTTTCAATATACCCATCTAGAAGTCTATTCTGTCCCCTCTTTACTAATGTATCGTATATCTTCTGATAATTCATATAAGTCTCCTATACACTATTTATCATAGTTTACAAGAAACTTATAATTTACAGCTTACATGATTCACATGAATCATCTTCGTACTCTTCTACATCAACTTCTACATACGCTTGAACCGGATCAACTTCCTTAGATCCTTTCTTATTGATTAAACTATAGTAGAATGTTTTAATTCCCCATAACTGTGCCTGCATTAAGTTTTTAGCAATTAATGTTGTGGGCACTTTACGATCTGGATAATGTGCTGGATTGTAGAATGTATTAGTTGAAATACTTTGATCTACATATGCTGCTAATACTGCTGCTGTTTTTAAGTATCCTCGGCAATCAGTTTGCTCCCACATTAACTGGTATTTGTTCTTTAATTTATGGTATTCTGGAACAACTTGCGTAAACGAGCCTGCCTTACTTTCCTTCGTGCTGATAAGTGACATAGGCATTTCGATGCCATTTGTACTGTTAATAACAACACTACTAGATTCAACAGGGGCAATAGCCATAAGTGTAGCATTTCTTACTCCATATTGTTTCATATCTGTTCTTAATGATTCCCAATCGAGCTCTGGGGTGAAATCAGTTAATTCATTAACACCAGGCGCGCGGAGTTCCCACGGGAATACACCTTGTCCATACCGGGTCTTATCACTATGTAAACATGGACCTCGTTCCTTAGCAAGTTCGATAGTTGCTTCAGTAAGATAAAATGCTTGATGTTCAATCCAGCTCTTAACTTCCGAAAGTGCATCCTGCTGACCGTATTTAAAGTTACGCTTTGCATGCCAATATGCTAAGTTAGTAATACCGATACCAAGTGGTTGAAGTTCGTCGTTGCTTAATTGACTTTGGATACTTAGGAAGTCCTGGTAATCCAAAATGTTACATAGGCTACGCTGCAATATACGGCAAGCTCTGCGCATGTCTTCTGGGTTTCTAAAGGCACCCCAATTAATTGATCCCAGCGTACAAAGGGCAATACGACCGCTATCATCATCAAGACGTCTAAAAGGTTTTGTAGGGAGAAGAATTTCACAGCACAAATTACTCTGGTAAATGGTATGATATTCTGGATCAAATGGCCCTTGATTCATTACGTTATCGATGAACACAAGATAAATTCGTCCAGTATCAGTTCTTTCTTTTAAGATACCGCTTTTAAAGACTTCTTCCGCTGCCATTGTCTTTTTGCGTAGCCCGGAAGTCGTTTCATATTTAACGTATAGTTCCTCGAAAAGTGCCGTATCTTTATAGAAGGCTTCATAAAGATCCGGGACTTCGTTGGGATCAAAGAATGTGATGTCTTCTTTATTTTTGAATCGTCTCCAGAAGAAGGATGAAAGTACAACCCCATAATCCATATGTCGGACTCTGGTCTCTTCGGTTCCTTGATTATTTTTAAGAACAATAAGATCATCAAACTGATGATGCCAAATAGGATAAAATACAGTAGCACTTGCATTACGAATGCCTCCTTGACTACAACTTCTTAAATCACCGAACCATTTCTTTAAAAATGGGATCATACCAGTATGCATGATTTCGCCACCGCGAATTGGGGAGCCCAATGGGCGAAGTCGACCGATTTCCAATCCAATCCCCGCACGTTTACTGGCATATTTTGCCATCATTTCTCCGCTAGCAAAAATGCTATCCAGATCGTCGTCGCTTCGAATAAGCACACAGCTACTAAATTGTTTGGTAGGAGTGCCCAGCCCAGCCAATACAGGAGTAGCAAGAGTAAATAATCCATCTGATGCCGCATTATAATATTCCTTAATGTATTTCATCCGTGCAGAGTTAGGCTCCTCCTTGTGAAATACAGTTGCCGCGGCAATCATATACCTAACTTGTGGTGTCTCGTAAATTTGCTTTGTTGAGCGATTCTTTACAAGATACTTTTCGATCAACTGTTCGATTGCAGCATATGAATACTGTTCGTCCTTTTCGTGATCGATAATGTCATTCATTTTGTTCCAGTCTTCCTCGGTATACCACTCGAGAAGTTCGGGCGTATAAAGACCAACAGCAACATTAGTCTTAACGATGTCATATAAATGTGGCGGATTATATGATCCGTACACATCCTTTCTAAGCATTGTTAATCGTTGTTTTCCTGCAACGTATTGATAATTTGTATGCCCTACATCCGGATTACTTTCGACATCGATTAAATCTACAATAGCTCTGAGTGTAATCTCGTCAATTTCTTTAGTAGTACATGCGTCATAAAAATGTGGTTGACTTTTGATCTCTATCATCGATTGACTAACATCTGCAATCCCTTGACAAACTTTTGCTACTTGTGACTGCCATTTTTCAATTGTAAGAGCCTCGCGGCTACCATCTCTTTTTATAACTGTAATATTATTCATGTAATCATTCCGCTAAAATGGTAAGGTGTGTTTAAGTTGACTAGGTTGTATTTAGTGCCTCTAAATGCGTTAAGAAAACATCTTGAAGCTCAATAATTTAGACAAATAAAAACACGTACCATATTATATATAGTACGTGTGTTTTATAACAAAGTCAATTAAAACGATGAAACATATGTATATGATAGTACACCAGTGTCGCCACTTAGTGTGTTTATGTATTCAATATCGATGGCCGATGGTATTTGATTTAATGCTCCGGTGTATACAGCACCAGTTTGATCTAAGAATCGAACTCTAAAGTCAAGTTTAACAGCATTTACACCAGCAGGATCATATCCGATAAAATCATATTCGTCAGATAACTTTACGCTAGCATTGTCGATATCCGCTGATACAAATAATACACCGTCTCTAGTAAATGGATTAGGAATACTTTTGTACTGATATTGAATTTTGTAAGAAACTGCTCCTTGTGCAACGCCATTTTCGTCAGTAGGTGCAGGTAATCTTATAGCAGAAACATAACTTAAAGGAGCTCCTAATGTAGTTGAAATCGCATTAAATGTTCTGAACGTACCGTGTCCGCCAACTTCTGCAACATACGGTATATAATTTAAAGTTTGAATTGAACCGACTACAGTTGGATGTACAGTTGTATTAGTTATACTTGGTGTTGAATCACCGTCTATAGTAAGATTGGAGTTGTCGAATGTTTGTACAGAAATATCTTGTACTGTGATAGACGTAGCATTTGTTACATCAACTGTTAAATAACCGTATGCGCCGGAATATACTTGTTGGACATATGCTCCTTTGTTTGCAGTTACCGGAGCGTTTAATGTTAAAGTAACAGTTTTAATATAATATGCCGAGTTTGATAATGCTAACGTTCTATCAGATCTAATATCGTTACAAGTATTGCCAAATTGCCCAATGAATAATTGTGGATATTGAATATACGCATGTCCGCCGCCTTCGTTGCCTACATTATCAAATTTACAATTATCGATGAAATTACCAGTTCCGCGACCAATATAAACACCATGTTGCAATACATTAGTAAAGTATGTGTTGATAATTGTGTTATCACATGGTCCAAACTGCTCTCCGATAGTCGAACCGTTTGAATTTTCGCCAAACGAAACTCCTTTATTCATATTCGAAATAACAAGTGTATCAAATAAATTCTTTTTAATATCTTGTTTTGAATAGACACCATAATAGAATCCACGGATAGTTATATTTCTAAATATATTATTTTCGCAAGTGACGATATTAGATATTGCATTTAAAGAAATACCGCGGCTAGTTGTGTAAGTAAAACTAAGGTTGTCGCCATTCCCTACTAACTTTAAATCACCGAACACACTATCTCGTACTGCATCTAATTGTAAACAAGTTTGATCTGAGGTAGCAGTATTAATAGTAAGACCTATTAGTGTAATATGTCTTGGCTGATTAATCCAATGTGTGCTAGTAATACTGCTAGGGTTTCCGATAGACGATGTATCATTTACAAATTGAAAAGCAGTTCCTGTACCAGTGAAATTAATAATAGTTTTATCGGAACCTGCTCCGATAATAGATGCATATGATGGAATATAAATTGTAGATGAAATATTAAACTTACCTGCTGGCAAATTTAATGAAACTCTAGTCGATGCTCCGTCGGCAGTATCGACTGATGATTTACTACTAGGATTAAGGAATAATTGATTTACTGCTCTTTGAAACTCTTCTGAGTAATCAGTAATGCCATTAATACTTGCTCCAAAGTCTAATACACTAACGTGATCGTCTAAACAATCTTGCACTTTTCTTGCGACTGGACTGTTTGAATCGTGTCCAGTAACAACTGTAATATTAGGATTATTCGATCCGTAAATATGTTGTAATGAATTAAGAAGTGTTCCGGTGCTAGTAAAGTCGTATTCGGTAATAATTTTAGTGTTACCGACAGCAGGTGCTCCTTCGGAAACAGCACCATTACCAATATAAAGTTCTTGGGTATCTATTGCCCACCCTAATTCTCCCGACGCCAATTGAGGAAATCCAGTTCCTCCATTTGCTCGTCCTCTTCGAATCTGAATCCTTGAGATCTGTACTACAGCCATGTTATTCTCCAACTACTGATATTTATCAGTTCTTACTGTAGTATTCTTCTACACGATCCCACCATTTCTTTTCCCAATAACTAAAATCCTCAGGCTTTAGTATAAATTGTTGATATGTCGGTTCTCCCCACTTACCTGGCGCAATCTCATCGGGTTTGACACACATGAGTACAACGCCTTTTTGTATATTAGTGTTATATACTTTATTGTGTGCTAATGCGTATGCTGTAAGTTGCAGATAGTAATCTTCAATCCATTCTTCTTTTTTAGGTTTGTTAGATTGTTTATAGTCAAGAATAGCTTCGTCTAACTGATGTACTCCGACACCGTCTGTAGTTCCTGCATAGATGCCAGGATAGAATAAACTTACTTCAACACCCCATATCTCATTAACCTGAGCCAGTCCTTCGTTGATAACTGTTTTCGCCATTGCATGACTTTGATGGCTAAAAGGATTTGTTCCTGGGGCAGATATTTCCCCATTCTTAACATAGTCTTCGAGATACTTGTGCATTCTAGTACCTCTACTAGATGCTTCTGTGGTAATTTGTTGTGCTTTTTCATGTCCTACTCTCTGTTTCCATTCCATAAGAGCTTTCATCTTTTCTGGAGGTTTAGTCTTATCGAGAATAGTAGTAACAGAAGGAACTTTAGTGCCATCGGGGCAAGCATATAATCTCTTGCCCTCGACGGTTTGTCTTGTGATTTCTTTATAATTAAATTTCGGTTTTAATAATGACATTGTGCAAGTATATAGTTTCTTGCACAATTTGTCAACTATTTTTTAGATCTCTTTTTGCTACAGTTTTAGCATTTTGAGATAACGCATCTATTCCACCCGCCGAAGGCATAGGTTGTTCACCTTGTGGATTTGTTAAGTTAGTTTTAATAACTAGACCAGTATTATCAAATCGATCTACTAATTGATGTAGAATGCCGGTTTCATCTTCTGCATCATATTGTGCAGCAAACCGTTCGTAATCGAGCGCAGGTGCTCCATTAGCTTGTCCAGCAGCATTTAATGCTCTCCAAGTCATTGGTGCAGGTGCGTGTTGATTATTTGCAGCAGATTGTAGACCCCTTAATGTTACTACTAAAGGGTCTACAGATTCAATTATTTTTTTTTTGATGTTAGAAGTGCAGCTAAACGACGGCTGTATTCAACGCCTTCTCTCTTTAAGCGTTCAGCTTCTGGTGCTGGTGGAGTTTCCATGCCTAACTCTGGAGCAGCACTCATATCTGGAGAACCGATGTCTCCGCCCATATCTGGCTCACCCATGCCCATATCTGGACCACCAATTTCGCCGCCTGCTGGCGCACCCATTGTTGCTCCTTCTTGATTCGTAAGAACTGCAAGTGCCTGACTTAACCCGTTTCTTGTCTTTTCTAATGAAGAATATAAACCATCTAATGCTGGTTTCACGATATTTGCATATCTTTGTGAAACGTCACTGCCTTGTTGTTCTCTTATAGAGTCTAATAAATCTAGAAGACTTTCCGAACGTAATGTTGCTACGTCTTCTAACCAGTTAGTAACCTGATCTACCATATCCTTAGTATTAATGATATTTTCGGCCTTTCGTTCTTCTGATTCAAGTAAAACCCAACTTGCTTGTGACTCTGTTAAATCATAACGAAGTCTTAGTTCTGCTGATAATTCTCTCTTATCTGATTCGCCTAACTCAATTCTGTTTAATGCACTACTAATCCAACTTTCTGGGACTGAGTGATCCATTGCTCTTTTTCTGATTGTAGCGAAATAAATTTGTTTACCTTTATCGGCGCCGTATTGTTTTTTCATAGATTTTTTCATCCCCGATGGATCGTATTTCTTTTTAAGAGTTGTTTCTTTGCTCTTTTCGCCTGAAGTCATTTCTCGTTCTGAAATTGCCTGATTGATTACATCGAGTAAAGCACGAGTCTTTTGATATTTTGGATTTTCCAAAACAGAATCATAACTTTCGTTACATTCGAATTGACTAATCTCAGTGCGTAATTTATTGCGAACATCTTCTAACTGAATATCAGTGAATTGTTCTAAATTTAATTTATAACCAAACTTCTTAGCTAAACTTTCATTTAAGGCTTTGCTGGTTACTGGTTTTCCGATATCTCTAAGTTGCATGGTATTTTCCTAAGCAATATTCCTATTGTGTATTTATACAAATGACCGGTTAAACAATCGAGAAATCTCTCTCTTGAATCGAATAGCATCTGATTCGGCACATTCTAATCGATTCAATAAAATCATTTTTTGATCGATATCGTTTGATTTTTTTAAATGACTCCTATAAACTAAGGTATTGGAATAATTACGCCAATATTCTCGATCTAGAGTTTGAACGTTGTGATATACTGTGAACGCATTTTTTCCATAAAAATATGCAGCAAGTAATGCACACGACTTTAAATAAAATTGATGTTTAAGATCAGTACTTTGTATACAATATAAACCCCAATTACCGTTCTTTTCATGTTTAATTAGATAATTGTGATGTACAATATTACCATCGGGTAATACTGTAACAGGTAGGTTTTTTATCTCGCTAGAAAATTCTTCTGCAAGTTGTTTGATTAAATTAGATTGGTTTGCGGTTTTCATTGGCAACTACTGTAGGATCTTCAAGTCCCGTTTTAATTACCAAGTCTTTACGAATCAAGGCTAGTATTCTGAATTGCTCATGCTCATTAAGAGATGATAGTTTAACGGGCTTCTTGAGTTTTTCGAGTAGTTTTATTTCCTCGTTAGAAGCCCATACACTAATATTTGTTAATTCTTCTATTTTCATAGTCCTGATAACTTCTTAATAGAGGTAAGTTCGTCATTTTCACTAAAACGATCACGATATGAATTTTTCTTCATGCTGTGTTTAGAACCAACAACACCGTGCCCTTCGCCTGAAAGTAACAAGTCATACATTAACTTAATAACTTGAAATGGGCTATGTGCTCTTTCTAAGACACCTCTAAACCATTCAATTTTTTCCGGCTTCATTGCTCGTCTACCAGGATGACTAATCAATTCAAATGCTCTCGCTTTCATTGCTCCGAGATCACGAATTTGTTCTAATTCTTTAATATCATCTGCTGTGAAGTTATCGTTGCCTTGTGCTTCTGAAGTAGTTTGATCAGATGATACAGTCATGCCCGGCTTTAATTCGTTTCCAGCAGCATTAGGCTTTAATGAAACAGTTCCCGGTGTTGCACCCGGCATTAATGCATCTCTAGTAGTATCGATAGTTTTACCATCAACATCAAGAGTAACCTTATCACCAGTTACTGCTTTAACAGTACTAGATTCTCTAACAATAATATCATTAACTTTCATTTTGTTCTCCAATGCTTAATTCAGCACTTTCTAATTTGTCAATATGTCGACGTAACTTATCAATTTGTCCCCTAGCTCTTAACAATTTAAACGCTAGATTCTCTACACTAAATTCGCCACCTTGAGCTAACCCTGCTTGTCTCAAACGACGAATATCAGCCATTGTGTCCTTGGCAAGTTCTAAGTCATCTGCTTTTAATGCACGATTAACTCTACCGGCATAGTTACGAGCTTTACTTTTTACTTCCTGCTCGCTAACCTTCGGATATTCGTGTTTAGGTTTGCGTAACCACTCGTCTTTTAATATACTATAAATTCCAGCTGATGCATGTGGTTGCTTACTATCTTGCACATATAACTCAATTGGAATTTCTTTAATCTTTATATCGTATTTAAGATTATATTGGTTTTTCTTAGCATCGTACAGTTCTACGAGTTCCGGACGATCATGAGGAATGTCAACTACTAGATGCAAATCTAAGTCGGAAGATGTGGAATATCCATAAGCAGCATTAGAACCGCTAATAGTAATATCTCTAAGATTAATATCTGTGACATTTAAAAACTTTGCAAAGTGTTTAGCAATCAAAAGTAGTTTATAACGAATTTCAGTTTTTAAATGATCGCCTTCCCATAGAATCGGATTAAGTTCGTCGTGATACGGAACTGGCTCGGCTGATAATTCGTTAAATCTCATATTAGAATTTTAATACGATTGTAACTACAGTAACAATAAGACCAACTACAATAGTTGCAGTTGCTCCTATAATAACTTTGCTCATACTGCTTTTGCTTTCTTCGATTTTTTCAGCAAGAGCCTCAACTTTAGTTTCGATTGTTGCAAGTCTTAATTCAACATGTTTATATCGTTCGGCACATAATTCAACATGTGCTTCGAGGTTTTCTTTTTCGATGGCAGTGGTCATGACAGCTCTCACTATTCTTTAGTATATTTATTGCCTTTTATGGAAAACAATATTCTTGCCTTCGCCGACAGTAATGAATACTGCATATTGTTGTACTAATAATTCATCTAACCCACTGATATATGGAACTAAATTAAAGTCGTCTTTAAGAAAACCAACTGGGTCTCCGTCTTTCTCAAATAAATCATCACGATCTGTTTCAAAATCAAATCGCCATACTCGAACAATATCGTCGATATCAAACCCTACTAATTTACCATTTACATCTGTGCCAATAGGTTTATTGTATTGTGTAATGGTAGCTCTTAGTCCGATGGTTTGAAGAACAGTATTGAAATTTTGTTCCTTCCATCTGCGTGTATCGTTATCAGCTGATGGGCGATATTGTTCAGTATTTGTGATATCTACCAATGTGTAAAGTTTGTATCTCATATTATGTTTATCTAATCACTGATTGTAAGACAACAAAAAAGGACCCGTAGGTCCTTCTCTGCTCCCATCCCTTGGAATTATTAGGTATAAGTTACTGTACCTGCAATTGAACTACCAGTTGCTGTTAACTGAGTCAATGTAATGTTACTTGCAGAAGTACCAGTTGCTGTTGCAATAGCTGCTTCGATAAGACCGAAGTCAGTTAAAGTTGGGTGCGAAAATTGTTGCGTATTTGGCGCTGCAACAGAACCGTTAGTTGCTGTATCCATAGCAACTGCAACTACGAACGCGGAGTTACTACCAGAAGTAGCAGGTGTACCAACAAAATAAATTTCAGCAAAATGTTGAATTGTGCGTACTGCTACCGCAAATGGGCTTAACGAATCTTGCCAATCTGCTAACGAGTCGCTATCTGGATCTGTGCTTGGCGCTGCTGTAAAATCAACTGAACTGCTAGAAGCAACAACCTTAATGAATGATAAGTTGCGAGTAGCAAAATTACTAAATGTAACACCGCCGTAGGTGTCTTGAGATGTCATACGACCATAATTAGCCGTTACTAATGTTCCTAATACTGAAGGCATTTTAATATCTCCTCTAATGCTTTGTCCACACTCTGTGAACTTGTAATGTATTTATGTTAGTCAACAAAAAAGCGGCCTAAGCCGCTTCTTTGCAGGATGCTTAAGAATTAAGCAAAACCAGTTGAGAACAAACGTGTAAAAGTAATTGTAATTGCGCTAGTAGAAACACCTAGGGTGTTTGCAAGAGCGTTCTTAAGTGTACCTGCGTTTGCATTGTCTGCCCAATAAGTACCACTTGGTGGGTTTAAGTTTCCGTTAGCTGTTGAAGTTGCAACAGCGTTGTTGAAGCTAGAATCACCTAATGTGTCAGCTGAAGCAATGAAAGTGAATGTTCCAGTGCTTGCATTATATCTTGGTTGACCAAGCGCATAAATTTCAGCTAATGTTTGGATAGCATAAACAGCCTTGCTGAAGTTGCCATCTGATGTACCTGCTTGTACAGAAGAAACGTTAGTAGTACCAACACTTAAAACTGTACCATATTGATCTTGAGTTGTGAACGCATAGTCAGTGAAGTCAATGTTAGAAACAGCAACTTCAACAATAACTAATTCACGAGTACCGAACTTTGAACCCCATTCGGTCTTTCTGTAATTTTGAGCGACAGTAACGCCGTTAACTGCACCACCTTGTAGTGCTACACCAATTAATGAAGGCATAGTATTTCTCCTAAATATTTACTCACACTCTGTGAGCTTGTATTGTATTTAGTCGAGATTAAATTTTATTGTAGCTTAACAGCAAATCTGAATGATCTTGTTTGTTTGGGTGAAAATCATTATGTAAGAATTCTAACCATGGAATAAATGACTTTGTTAGTAATCCTGTACCAAAATTGAACAGAAAATATATCATATCTTTCCATGTGCGCCACTTCCACAATTCCCCGTCTGCATGTAAAAATACAATTGTATTCTTTCCAACATACCACATATAAGTTGGAAGCACAAACATCATAGCAAGATTTTTTAGAAAATTATTATTAACAGTAGCATGCCAGACATCCATAGCAACTGCTTTATGCTCAAGTTCTTCTACTGCATGCCAGCGCCAAATTTGTTCAAACTGGGGATGCATATTTTCAAGAATTTCTCTGTGTGCTAAAAATACACTTGCATAAACTACTGTAATATGTTCAACACAAATTGTTAATGCTAACCAAAGGTTCTTATTTAAAAATCTACGGACAAAGTTCCACATACTGTCTGATGATTCTTGTAAGGGACTAACAGGCAATCCATTTTCTTCTAACCAGTTGTTATAATGACTATGTGCGTTACGGTGATGACTTTCTTGTTTTACAAATTCTTTTACTTCTGCTAATAAGACAGGATCACTAATGTCTTTAACGTGATGTCTTACAGTTTCAATAAAGAACTTTTCGCATTCAGGTAGTGTAATACTCAATGCGTTTAGAAAGTGTGTTTTAAATGGGCTATTATCATTCCAATAACGAGGAAGAGATTTATCCCAATTTTGTTTGAGTAGGTGAGACTGGAACATAATTTTAGATAAGGTTACTTGCTTTCCTGAATTTTTTTAATGCCACGCTTAAATTTATTCGGATCGCTACCTTTAATTGAATTTATAAAACGGCGCTCTAATTCGGCTGCTGTTTCGATATCGTAATTTTCTCTAATTAAATCTATAAGATTGATTGCACTTTGGATAATATTTGATCCACGGCTCTCAATGATCGAATCAGCATCTCGATTGATACCGATGTCGCTGAGTTCTTGTAATATAGATCTTGTACTTTTACGCATTGTTGTTAACTCATATGTATTTATTATGTATGATGTTTTAGTAAAAGTCAAGTATTATTCGACTGCTTCCTGTGCAAACAATTCGGGATGTTGTTTACCCCAGTTTCGCATAATAACAGCCGCTTGTGCATTTGCTTCGTTTTCTTGAGGACTACCTGTTGCACCCGGATCCGGACCATCTAGTTCATGATTTAAATCTTGTTTATAATGTACAAGTTCGTGAGCTAATGTGCGACAAACATCCATAATGTGTCTATTTGAAATACTAACATTAATCTTGTGATGCCCGTAACCACCAAACGATCTGTTTTCGGTGCTTCTTTCGGATCCAGTGGCGAAATTAATCTCTGGAAGTTGTGTTAATTCAAGATGCTTGGCAGCAAACTTAATAAATGCGTGTAATATATTTGAAGACTTTTCTGGTGACAAACCTTCTGATAAAAATTCTTTTGCTCTCATTCACAATTCCATCTACGGCGTGCCTTACAGATTGGTTTATCTGGGGTCTTCGAACAGCTGATATTATGCATCTTCTGTTGCCCTGCTGAACGTGAACAGTAACTACTTCTACGCTTAGATGCTTTACCACCTTTCTTTAATTTGCTTGGCTTTGTTGTTACCGCAGTTTTTAATTTAGAACCTGGGTTCTCTCTACGATAAGCGTTAACTGCCTTTTGGCTCATACCATCAGTTTTATCTTTTTTGTTAACTGATTGCCAATCTTCATTAATAAATTCGTTTGCTCTCATAGAAATATTTATCGTTATAGTAATCGCTCAGCTATAATGTTATAGCCAGTAGTACTACCATCATCGCTACGCATAAATGTTACACGGTAGATTCTTCCTGCTGATTTATCTTGTAATGTAACTGTTATATTATCTCCGCTAGCACCTAGATTGCTACCGTATAAGTTAGTCCAAGAACCGTTCGGCACCAGCGTACCAGTACTACCAGTTTGACTAATCGCTGAACCACTAATAGATGCTACTGCGGTCCAAGCACTATTTACAGTACCTCCGGTGTTGCTGATAATCTGCGCTGTAGGACTGCCACTGCTTTGTACACGGAAACGATAGTTATCGATAGTCAATTCAGTTGCTGCTGCTGAGTTCCAAGCTAGTTTACCCAAAGACGGAGTTCGACTTGTCAATCCACTGCTGTTTATAGTTAGATAGTTAGTATAGCTACTGCTACTACGGAACTGGAAGTCTCCATTAGTTGTGCCGCCTGTACTAACATCAAAGTACATGGTGCTGGCACCATTTACAATATTACGAAGCGCACTACGATCAGCCATTTGCAATGCCACTGCACTTACAGCACCACTACCGGAAATAAATGCTGTGCCGCCTGTGGCGTAACTTTGTACAGCACCTTGTACATTCATACCAGCGCCGGTAATACCATTAGGCATTTGTGTGTTTATGTTTACTGTTGATCCGTCATTGGCATTTAACCAAATACTCCCAGTTTTACTTGTAATGTGATAGTTTCCATCATCGAAGATATAACTATTACTATTCATTGCTATACCATTGTTAATTGGCACACCATTAGTAGCACTTGAAGAACCGTTGATAGCAATAAATCCAGCATCAGTTACTGAAAATACAGTAGCATTGTAAGCATTGTTTAATATCTGGAAAGTACCCGAGCTATCTAAACGGAATGTTTTAGTAGGATTAGTAGCACTAGAATAACTGTTAGTAGCTCTTAAGAAATCAAAGTAACTTGTACCACCTGCTGTACCACTACCTGTAGCAAATATGGCTGCGCCGGTAGTTGAACCTGGATTATAAGTTACGCTAACATTTTTGCCGACAGTTAGTGTTCCACCTAAGTTAGTGTCTAATGCCACTCCGAGTCCGCCCGCCGATATAATACTACCAGTTGACGTGCTTGTTGAGTTAGTAGCTGTGCTTGTTGTAACTGTTGGAGGAGTTAATGCGGTTATAGTAGCATTACCAGCAACAACTTCTATTTCAATCCAAGGATAACTTCCTGTGGTAGTAAAGTCTCCGTTGCCACCTAACGCACTAACGTTACTGCTGTTTGTTACCCTAAAAGATACTGTTATGGCGCTACTACCTACTGTGATAACTGCTTCTGCCGTGCCACCCATGCCACCATATGCGGCACCACTGGTTGGACTATATTGTCCTGCCATTTCGCCGATATAGGCGCTGGATGTTTCATTATACCAACAATAGCCTAATGCTCCAGCCGTACCTGTAAATGTAGGAACAGCACCTCTTAGTCTATATGTTCTGTTGGCTGCTAGTGTTGCTTTACCAGTAGTTGTGTTGTAACTGATATCTGAACCTTGGGTGAGTTCTAATACACCGCAGATAATAATTGAGCCGCCAGATATTCCTGAAGTTTGTTGTGTTGTTCGTGTGTACTTGATTAAACTTGTAGCTACTCCAACACTTGTACTAATAACGCCGCCGCTGATTGTAATACTAGATCCGTCTGGCTTAACTAAACCTAATGCGCTGGTAGTTGCTGTTGGTACGCTAATAGTTCCACTGCTGATTGTAATTGTAGTGCCATCAGGTTGTACACCACCAATTTGACTTGTAGTTGCTGTGCCAAGGTAAGCTGTTTGTTGAAGACTGCCATCTGGCCAACTCATCCAACTAGCAGGTGCTCCTAGACTTGTGCCTGTTTTAAACGCCCAAGTTTGATTACCAACAGGAAGATAAGGGGTACCTGTAATACTAAATGTTGTTCCGCCTGCGCCATTTGTGTTAGTAATTGAGCTAGTACTAGTTGAGCTAACTGCTAGAGGTGTAACTACTTGCCCGCTACTGTTAATAGCAAGAGTTTCGTTTACGGTTATAGAATCTTTTACTTGGAATGTCATGTTACACTACGATAAGTTCACGACTGATATTTATGGTAGCAGATGATGATGAACCCATTGTAGCGAGTAGACGAGCATTTCCGCCCGAAATATCTGAAGTAAATGTAACAAGGGCACCGTTTGTTTCTAAAACACCGTATTCTGTTTTGTAAGTTGTTGTACCATCATGAATAACCAGTATTTCGTGTACACTATAATTTGTACCTTGCTTAACCTGTACAATATATTTTGCTGAACGGTATGTAGCAATAGCCCAAGTGTCAACTGCTGTTGCTGTAGTAGTTGCTACAGTTGCTTGAACTACTGCGCGATTACTTAATGTAGTTCCGCTTGCTTGTGCGTTAATACTTGCTGTATTTACATTGCCAGTAAAACTTGTCGATGCTAATGCACCTGTACTTGGATTAAATGATAATGCCGAAGTTGTTGTTAATGCTTGATTACCACTTGTGTTACTTGCTACAAACCCGATATAGAATGAACTATTAGTTGAGCTACCGCCTGTCGTTGCTATGTTAGTTGCATTAGTTGCTGTAGCAGCAGTTGATACTGCTGTCGATCCGATTGCGCTAACAATGTCGCTTGCCGATGCTACACTAATTGCGCTTGAACCATTACCCTTTAATAGCGATCCGCTTGTAAACGATGTAGCACCAGTACCGCCGTGTCCTACATCGACTGTAGTACCATTCCATACACCGGTAGCAATAGTACCTACACTTGTTAAACTAGAACTAATAACACTTGAACCTAATGTTGTAGCATTTAGAACGCTTACATTATTAATCTTAAATGCTTTGCCTGTTGCTAAGTTAAATGGTTCACTCGAAGTCCAGTTACCATTAGCACTATCCCATAATAATGTTTTATCAGTAGCACCTTTTAATGTGATACCACCGCCATCTGCTGTTGTATCGGTTGGAGTTGCTACCTTTCCTAATTCGATATTCTTATCTGCTACTTGAATAGTTGTAGCATTAATTGTTTCTGTATTACCATTAACTGTAAATGTTCCAGTAACTACTAAATTGTTATTAACGGTTGTTGTACCTGAGCTAGCACCAATTGAAACTGTTGTACCTGCTCCGGCAATATTAACTGTAGTTGCTGTTGCGTTTACAATATTTGCTGTTGTTGCGGTAGTTGTAATACTTCCACCGTTTACTGCTACATTGCCTGTAGTTGTGGCACTTGCAGCATATACAGCACCACTTAAACCAATACCGCCAGTTACAACTAGTGTACCTGATGTTGTGCTGCTTGCTGTTGTATTAGGTGCGTTAATGACTGCGGCAATATATTGATTAGGTGATCCGCTTGTTGTTGCTAATCCGCCAACATTGAATTTAACTACTTGTCCTGGAGTACCTGTACCGATAATTAAGTTACCGCCGTTGAGTGCGTTAACACCGTCAGTCCCCATGACATATAACCAACCGTCATTTGGTCCGGCTGCATATGCTAAACTGTTTGTCTGCGTTCCATTCCACGCAGAGTTAGCAATACCCATGTCGATAAAGCCATATGTTTGTCCACCGTTCGAACTAGTTGCACAAATTTCTGCGGTTGCTTGGTTACCGATGTTCTTATTTTGAATGTTAATCTGCGATAGGTCATTCTTGTTAGCAATCATCGTAATGATTGTGTTATCAAGAACTACGCCTCCCGACACACCTGCGTAGATAGCACCGAAGCCATAAGTGTCACCGTTAAATGTACCACTGTTACTTGTAATGTTAGTTTGTGTTACAGTACCGGTATAGTTAATAGAACCGTTAACTTGTAAGTTGCCTTGGATAGTAGCATTTGAACCTACTGTTAGTGTACCAGTTAAACTACTATTACCACTAACTGCTAAACTTGTTAATGTTCCAACACTTGTTAAACTTGAACTGACTACATTCGAAGCAAGACTTGTACCGACTAATCCGCCTGCATTTGCTTGGATAACTCCTGCTGCTACGGAAATACTCGATCCGTCTACTTTAACCCCACCTAGTGTGCCTGTACTTGCTGTTGGGAGTGTATAACTAATAATACCAGATGATACTGTAATTGTAGTACCATCGACTTGTAATATACCTTTAGCAGAACTTGTGCCTGTGGGCAAGTATGCTGCGGCGATTACATTACCATTCCAAGTACCGCTAGTGATAGTACCTACACTTGTTAAACTTGAACTAACTACTGACGAGTTTAAAGTAGTTCCAGTCAGTGTACCTGCTGCTGCTGTAATTGTATACGAACTACTAGAACCATCAAAACTTGTTCCGTTAATTGTAACTGCTGTTGCTAATTTAGTTGCTGTTGGCGCATTTACTAGTAAGTTTGCGCTACTGTCGAAAATGTTGGTAGTACCTATCGCAATACCGTCTTTAATTTTAAATGCCATAATACACTCCTATCCAATATTTATCAGAGCATTTTACGAAATGTAAACACATAATTTGCTGTGCTATGTGTAGCAGTATTACTGAAGATTTGAAGGCTTAGGTAGGTATAATGTGCGCTGCGTAGTGTGCGTAAATAAAGCCCCCCATCTTGGCTACCACCTGTTCTGTGTAATTGTATTTCATCAGTAGGTAATTCTTGATTACTGTCAGTCGGACCATTATACCAACTCATCACACCACTATAGTATTCATTGATATTATGTCCGCCGGCGCCTATATCATTTGCAAACAGTTGTACAAGCCAAGTTCCGCTGCTTAAATTCTGTCCACTGATGCCAGTATCCTGCCAGCTTTCATCTAATTGCATTGTTACTGTGATAGACACAATAGTATCAGTGCCCCCACTTTGCCCTGTATAAGCTGTTATTTGTCTAGTGCTGTCTGTGCCAAATACTAATGGGCCCGGAATTGTAAATGCACCGGTGTTATCTAATGTTGCTGTAAAAGAGCCGTCTTGACTAACAAGTTCATTTACAGTTCCGGTCCATGCTGTAGTTTGAACGGTTTCGTCGGCAAATGTTAAACTACCATCTCGATTGATTGTAAAGATCGGTGTACCGCCACTAACATCGAATGGCATACCGATTCCTGTTTTAAATACATAATCAGTATTAGCTGTTTCTGATCCTATTACAAATTGATTATTATAAGCATCTCCTGTGATACCAAACCCGTCTGTAAAGTTTCCAGTACGGGCTAATGTAAATGCTACACCATCTTTACCGGCACCGGATGTATAATGATATCCTGTGAAATTAGATTGATTGTACCCATACGGATCAGTAATATCAAAATTTTCATTTACGCTAAAACCGTTTGTGTGGGTATAAAATATCTGTGTACCGATAGAAAATGTATTTTGGAATACAGCATCGTTAATTGTGGGACTATTAATTGTAGGGCTAGTATCCCCAACTAAGTGTCCAGTTCCTGTTCCGGGTGCCGCAGGGGTAAATGTGAGTTCACCGGTATTATTGTTGTAACTTAAACTCTCTGTACCGGGATCAGTAGTTATAACGCTTAGTGTATAGCTGCCCCCGCCTCCACTACCAACATTAATAGAAATACCACCAAGTGTATGTCCGTCGCTAAGTCTTAAATCACCTAGTGTTTCGTTATAGAATATTGTACCTTTTTCGCCGACAAATTGACTAGCAGAAATGCCCGGTACTCTACCAGATTTGATTTTTTGAATTGTCATAGCAATATTTATCGCTATGTTATAGTTGAATTATTTTGTAAGTAGTCGTTTAACTAGAGATAATAATTGATCTTCGCTAGGTTCTGCTCCGATCGTATCGTCTGCTGTAAGTTTATCTATTACCGGACTTTCTTTACCTAGTTCTGCTTTATGTAGCTCTAGATGTTGTTGTAATGGAGGAACCATTACTGGATTTTGATCAAATTCTGATTCGCCGGAATCTTGTTGCACATCAATTACAGGATCGCCGTCGTCATTAATTTTGATATTAATGGGAATATTAATTGTGAACTCTTTTGCTCTCATAGTGTATTTAACCTTAAAATCCCTTAGTTGTTGGATTATAGTATAATAATCCCGTCCATATATTTGTTGTAGTTTGTCCTGTATGGCTGAAATATAAAGTACTAGTTCCTGGGCCCGCATTATTGGCGAATTGAACACGAATTGGATAATATGTTCCTGAAGTTAAACTAATAGTATTACTACCAGAAGTGTCTGATACATTAAGCAATGAATTGCCAGTTGTGTATCCACTTAGAGCATTATTTCCAATCCATACAGTAATACAATCATCAATACCAACCCCATTAGTAGTAACAGTCCAAGTACCTGTATAATTTGGTTTAATATATCCTAACCATTGATAAGCTAAGTTAGTCTGCGCCGCAGTTAATGAGATATCAAAATTGTTAGCTACACCTGATGCGAGAACTGTTGCTGTATTAAAAAATGTCGGACTGGCAGTATTCTGATTCGGCCAGCCACTATATTGCTTTCTATACAGTCCGGGTGTATAGGCATGTGATGCGGCGGTTACTGTTGCAACTGTTGATCCGGTCTTTCCGCGTAAAGTGCCTAATGTTCTCCAACCAAGTCTGGGCATTATGACAACTCAGAAATACTAATCGGACCAGTTGAACTGTTTGCTGCAAATGCTACAATTGTGTTTCCTGCAATAGCATTAAAGAACTCAACTCCGCCTGCTGGAATTAAGAACGCATTGTTGTTTGCAACATTTGATGTTACTGTAAATGAACTAGTAGTTAAACCTGTTCCTACTAACACCCATGTATCTTGGTTAACTGCTACACGAATAATCGAAGTTGTTGAACCTACTGCACTCGATACTGCTACACTTGTAGTCGTTGTAAAATTTTGTGTTGTGCCGACCGTATAGGCACCTTTTCTCACTAGTGGCATGTGAATTCCTCTTTTGTATCTAGATGTGTTATTTATCGTTAAATAGAGGATGATAGATAAAACTCCTTTCAAAAACTTAATTCAAACATTAAAAGACAACGGAAAGTATCGTGTATTCAATGATATTCTTCGAGAGAACGGAAAATTCCCCAATGCTATTTGGTACGGACCATATGCCATTAAAAACATTGTCAACTGGTGTAGCAATGATTATTTAGGTATGGGACAACATAAAGTAGTTCTAGATGCTATGAGAACTGCACTAGATATGACAGGTGCAGGATCGGGCGGTACTAGGAATATTTCAGGAACTAGTCATTATCACGTTGCCTTAGAACATGAGTTAGCGACATTACATAATAAAGAAAGGAGTTTGTTGTTCACTAGTGCATACGTTGCAAATGAATGGACATTAATTGCTTTATCAAAAATTATTCCCAATATCGAATTCATTAGCGATAGTAAGAATCATAATAGTATGATTGTAGGTATGAGTCATAGTCGAGCTCCAAAGAGTATTTTCAAACATAATGATATGCAAATGCTAGAAGAAATGTTACAGACTAGTATTGCCGCCGGACACGTTCCATGTGTTGTATTCGAGTCAGTGTACTCAATGGATGGAGATGTTAGTTTGATCAAAGAGATATGTGATTTAGCCGATAAATATAATGCTATCACATATATTGATGAGGTACATGCGGTAGGACTTTATGGTAAGCATGGTGCAGGCAAGCTAGAAGAGCTTGGTTTACAAGGAAGGGTCGACATAGTCAATGGAACCCTAGGTAAGGCCTTTGGAGTCCAGGGTGGTTACATTGCTGCTGATGCAATTGTAGTCGATGCAATTAGATCAGTAGCAGCAGGGTTTATTTTTACAACATCAATGAGTCCTGTTACCTGTGCAGGAGCATTAGCCGCCGTTAAGTACCTCAAGGAACATGATGATCTTCGAAAGAAACATCAAGAAAGAGCAGAAAAATTAAAATATTCACTCATTAATGCAGGAATTCCAGTAATGTCCAACACTACTCATATAGTTCCTGTTTTAGTGGGAGATGCTAAAAAATGTAAACACATGAGTGATAGGCTGCTAGATCTTCACGACATACTAATTCAGCCGATAAACTATCCAACGGTTCCGGAAGGAACTGAACGTCTTAGAATAGCACCGACACCATTTCACGATGATGGAATGATCGAATATTTAATTACTGGTCTTCTTGATGTGTTTGAATTTTATAAATAAAAGGTAGTTCGCGGAATTGGCGTTCCCAACTACTCTAATACTGAATAGGAGTATCAGCAATGTATTTACAAAACAAATACACTCGTATCTATTTTTCAATAATAGAAAGATCTAAATTTAGAAAATTAACGTCATATAAAGAACGGCATCATATTATTCCAAAATCTATTGGAGGAACAAATGATGCAGATAATTTAGTAGATCTCACAGCTCGAGAACATTTCATATGTCATCGACTATTACCAAAAATGACCACAGGTACAGCAAAACAAAAGATGACTTTTGCAGCATGGGCATTGACTATGAGAAATCAATACAAAGAAAAGATTAGGATATCTAGTCGCACTTATCAATTCTTAAAAGAAGAACGAGCAACATTACTAAGAGGTAAACCGATGTCTGAAGAGAGTAGACAACGACTTCGACTAGCAAATATTGGAAAACCTTGTTCGGACGAAAAACGAGAAAAGATTAGAAAAAGTAATACTGGAAAAGTTCAATCTGAAGAAACAAAACGAAAACGAGCATTGTCACATACAGGGAAGAAACACTCTGATGAAACTAAAAGAAAAATGTCAATGTCAGCAAAAGGTAAAAAGAATAATGCCGAAACAATTAGAAAGATTAAAGAAGCAAGAAAAAGGCAAGTAATTACTACAATTCAAATAACTTGTCCTCATTGTGGAAAGGTAGGAGGCAATCGAATTATGCCTCGCTACCATTTTGATAACTGTAAATTAAAGACCTAACCAATCTTCAACAACAAACTTCTGTTCAACTTTTACTTGTTGATCAGGTGATAATTGTGGCATAAAGTTAATACCTGTGTACTTTTCAATGTCTGCAATACTTACTGCATGTTTTGGTAAGTCAGCGACAGGAATAGCGGCATTTGGGAATAAGAAAGCAATTCCTTTGCCTTGCTTATCAACAATAACTTTCCATAAGTGAGTTGGGACACCTACATGATTAGCACCAATGGTTAAGAAACCTGGATTGTAAATAGTACCGCTAATAACATAAAGATCCTTACCTTCGACTACTAAGTTACGAACTGTAGTTTCTAACTGCTTCCAAATTCCTCTGTTGTTATTAGGAACTTGTGGAACCATATTTGATAAAAAGAAACTTTCACTCATAATAAGAGCAGTTTGTGTGCTATCACCAGCAGGAACTAAATGTCCACGATCATATGGTTGTCCTGCATAGTCTGCTAATTGACTTTGAAACTGTGCAGGGATAGTTGGATCTGGACGAAAATCATCCTTTCTCTTGAAGCTACCTGTTACTGCTTCCTTAGTTGGATGTTCCACAACATACTCTGCGGTCTTTGTGTCAGTTCTATAGTTAATAGCATAGTTCTGCTTGCAAAGATAAAGTGTGTTTGGGATTTGACTTACAGGTGCACCACGTAAAACAAATTGTGGGCATTGATCGTCGATTGGATTTGCTAGTGTTACAAAAGGTACTAGCAATAAAAATAAAATTCTTAACATAAGATACTCCGTTAACTGAGTACTTATTTAAGCCATCCTATCCTTTTGTTTGTTTTGATTCGATTATTATATTCGTTAACTGAACCTGGATATCTCCAACCCCATAATGCTACTAGAGCCATAAAGATTGCAGTACAGATTAAGCCGATTAGTTTGATACCAGACGCCCACATGATACCTAGACTTATCATCATAGTCCATATCATTGCAAATTTGAGCTTAGTGGGAAATACACGTTTGCTTGACCAATTAGATAAGAATGGTCCGAACAACTTGTGATTGTATAACCAATTGTGCATTTTAGGACTGCCTTTAGCGAAACAATAGGCAGCAAACACTACAAAGATCGAGAATGGAATACCTGGAGTAATAACCCCAATGTATGCCATTCCCAAACTAAGTAGTCCTAAGACTTTCCAAAAGAATTTATACATGCCTTGCGATGTATGGTTCCCAATTAGAATGCCTGATGTTAAAAGGCATCTTCTTACGCTTACTTACAAGTTCCCAGTACTCTGGCTTATAAGGTTTACGATGTGGGACAATCTTATGATTGTCCCCTTTGTTTGCATTACAGGTTTGACATGCAACTACAATGTTATCAAAAGTAGTCTTACCGCCCTTTGAGATTGGCAGTACATGATCCATTGTAAACGTGTTAAGTGTAAGTTCAACACCACAATATTGACATGAACGCTCGTCACGCAGGAAGATGTTCTGCTTACTAAAGCGAACTGTAGTCTTGCATTTCATGAACTCTGTAAGCATTAATACAGACGGCACTGGGGTTTCCCAACTAGAGGATCTTACGATCCAATCGTCATGCCATTCGAGTACTGCTGCTTTCTCGAGTATCATATACTTTATAGCGTCCTGCCAAGAGATGACACTCAGTGGTAGGTAGCTAACTGGTTGTGCGTCTGCATTGAGCAGAAGTGTGTCACCGTTCATCTTCGTATCTCTTATTGTAGTATTTAAGAATCTTTATTTTACAATTGGATTAAACCAATTACAAGATATTTTGAGCGAATTCAAGTCCAGAGTGATCCAAGGCTGCAACCCATTGATCCTTATTATCCGAACCAAACACGAGATCTAAATTAGTTGTAGTAGCTGTACACCAGCTTGTTGTATGATTCCACGGCGGATCACCTTTGATCTCAGCGTGAAGTTGTCCTGGTCCCCATCCACACATACCTAAAAATATGCGCCACTGTGCAGGAACATCACCCATTGCTAGCCTCGGTAAAATATCATCTGCTGAACTTACAGAAAACAAATTGTTAACACGCAAAGTATTTTTACATTGCCAATCATTTGTATGTAAAAAACTTAAACTTTTAACGTTAACTGGACCACCTTGATAGATATAACCCGGATAGTCTAGATCATACCCTAACTGATCACCAAAATCTTTAATAGTTAACTGACTTCTTTTATTTAGCACCACGCCAACTGTCCCGTGACTGTTATGTTCAGTGATAGTAATTACTGTTTTATACCAGAAATTTCCCTTGACTGTCGGTGGTGCGATTAATAGATTTCCTATAAAATTCATAATATCCTTATGCTAAATTTTTTAAGAAACCTACGCGAGCATTTGTTGCCGCAGCAATGTTAGCCGGTTTCTCAAAGTATTTAACCCACCATGAAGTTGCTTCCTGCGGACTTGAAAACGGTGTTCGAATATATTGTTGTCCAGGCGGTTCGGATAATGCAAAATCGATTTGGCTTCTCCAGTCGGTTTTCCAATCACTTCCTGCGTATCTAACCATTTTAGTAAATCGATCTGCATGGTGTTGAAATAATCCGCCACTAGTATTGCCGTCGCCCATTACTCCCGCTCTAAAACCAGATTCTCCTTTGATGTTTGCTAAAATACCCAAGATATGATTATTATCCATACCTTTTGATTTTAAGTAAGATGCAACTTCGCCCGGACTTACTGTAGCACCTGGTCCTCCACCACCTTTGATGTTTAGTGGACTAGACACGCCTCGAGTCATTGTTCCCGTGATAAAGTTACCTAACTTTTGATAATCACCGGTAGTTAAATGAATACCATCGCTGCCCAATGTCCCTCTGTTTAAATCAAGTACATTAGTTTTAGATTTAATTTTATCGTAGATAGCATTTCTAACTGCGGTATTTCTTTTTGAAGTTTCTTTATTACCGGTAGGGAAAAGCACAAAATATACTTTCATTTTTTTCGACAACGCTTGATTTACAAGAGCATCTACATGACTCGCAATTTCTTCAGGCGAGTTATTAGTTCCAGTTGAATCGTTATGACCAACTGATAATGCAATTGTACTGCCGTCTGGAATTGATGAAAGATTAGATATTACTGTAGAGTCGGTTGATTTAGCACCAGTGACTCCTTTGTTGATCCAATTTTTATTTGCGGTAGCAATACCTACAGCATGACTATCGCCGACTGCATAAAATCCCGGTTGTTCGGCTTCTGTAACTTTAAACTCGCTAAATCTCATTTACGAGTACCCCAATCCGGAAGTGGGCCACCGTATTTCTTGCCTTTAAGTTTCTTTCCGCCCATCTTAATGCGACTTGACTTTGACTTGCCTAACTTGTGGCTTTTTTCTCCGTCACGTGCTCGTAGCCCCTGTGATTTACAACTTGCTAATTGACTAGCACCTAAGTCAGCATCTGGTTTCGATCCAAGGCATAATGCACGAGAAGCCTTACCTCTTTCGTCTAGTTCCATATCTTCTTTCTTGGCATACTCGCCTGCATCAAGATCTGCACTACGATCAGCATATCCTAGCTCATCGCCACGCTTCATAATTTCGTCGTCTTGGTTTCTATAACGCTTAACAGGGGTGTGCCCTCTTTCTGGACGACTGCCTTTTCTTGACGGACGTTTAGGATTGGTGCCTAAGTCTGCTTCATTAATAAAATCTTTTGCTCTCATGTCTTTATCCTTTTTTCTTTACAGCAGGCGGAGCAGGTTTATATACATGTCCTTGCGGATCCATTTTTGCAAAAACTGTATCTCCAACAAGTTTTGCACCTGCATCTTTCAATTTCTTTAAGAACTTTTTATCGGTGCCTGCTTTGTATGCTGCTTCTTTATTCGATGTAAAGTATCCGATGTCTTTAGGAACCTTTGGTAGATACTTTGTAGCACCTTGCAAAATTGTTGTTAAACTTTGTTTCGGAGGACCATTTGTAAAGTTCGGGTCTGATTTTGGTACTTGTCCAGCTACTCCTGTCACTGATTGAAACTGTGAAGGTTGTGTTAAAACTTTACTAATGTTGTTACCACCGAATCCGCCCTGTCTCGCTCTATTTAAAATAGTTCCCATAATGTGTGCATCTTCCTGCTCACTATGACCAGACTCTGCGTATGTTGCCCTAAGTAAATGATCCCATTCTTGCGGAGTCATTGCACGGCCTAAATAAGCATCGGCAACTTTCTTAGCATTGGCCATTAACTTAGGATCCACTGTAGGCAATAGAGGAAGATCTGCAGGAATAGTAACTCTCGTTGGTTTCTGTGGATTCGACGACTGCGCAGCTGGACCTAACAAATCAGGACGTTTATTCTTAATCAGTGCCAGTGCTTGTGTATCATCTAATTGTTGAGGAACAGCAGTTAAGTTACCATTCGGCAATGTGAAGAATCTGTATCCCGGGGGAGGTTGTTCTTGTGATGCAGGTGCAGGTGCAGGTGCAGTCATTGATCCTGCTTGTGGTACAGATTTTTGTGCAGATGCAGTAGCATATCCTTGTTGCTGTAACATTGCAACTATCTGTTGATCGTTATATTTCTGACGAATAGCAGTAGGGATCTGAATAGTTTCCCCTCCCGGTATAGTGAATAACGAGTACCCAGGTTGCACAGGATTTTGTTGTAATGGTGCTTCTGTATAAAATTCTTTAAAACGCATTTTATATTTATCGTTCGAGCTCTAACCATTCGTAAACGTTAAGCCATTTGCGTTTACCAATAGTATCTTTTAAATGCGTTAGGTCTGCACAAACCTTAAATCGAACTTTACCTTGCTCCTTATATGGACTTGAACTAAATTGTATCGGGACTCCTTCTTGTTCTGCAATCTCTTCGGCAATGTCTAATAGACTATGAGTTAGCCCCGACCCCACATTCCAAATTCCCGAACCGTGTACTTCTTTAATAAAGTCAACGTGTAATTTGCAAACATCTCCTACCCAAGTCCAATCCCATTTGATATATTCAGCATTTGCACATAACACAATTTTATGATCTCGTTTAGCTTGCTCTCGCCATTGGCAAATTAGATTAGCATGAGATCCCCTTAAATGCATCCACTTGCCGTATACGTTAAAGTATCTAAATCCGTGTACGTACATTTTGTGTTCTTGTTGAAACACCCATCTATCGAACATGTATTTTGACCAAGCATACGGAGTTTGTGGATTGCAATCACCAAACTCGGAAAAACTCGGACCTGCACCGTATACAGCATTACTGCTAGCATACTGCATGTGAACTTCGTTTGTTTGACATTCGTGAAACAACCATTGACTGAATTCTAAGTTCTGCTTTAGAATTTTATCAATGTTATCTTCTTGGGTGTCTGAAATACCGCCTAGATGTATAACCCAATCGTACGGTTTAACATCGGGTAAGTTGTTAGGATCCCATTCCCATCCTTCAACATCCCACCCTTCGTTAGTTAACCATCCTATCATGTTGCGGCCGATAAAGCCTTCGTGTCCAGTTACTAGAATTTTCATATGACATATTTATTGTCATATCATTAGAGAAAGACTGAACGACGGTGATCATTATGCAACAATGTTTTCTTAGCATTGCAATTCATGCATAGCGTTTGAATGTTTTCTTTTTCATGCCCGCCGCCATCTGCTTTTCTAACAATATGATCGGCTACTAACATCGATCTCATAGCTTGGAGTTTGTGATATTCGGAATCCCATGTCTGGTGATCAAACCATTCGTCGCCTTTAGGATTATATCCGCAACACGAACAAGTCCATTCTCTTGCAAATGTCCATGGTCGATCTATTCTTCCGGTTCCTCCATACTCTCTTTGTGCAGTTTGATGCGGTCTGCATAACTTGTCAGCGTTAGGACCGGTATACATAGATACCGGTTCGTTACAGCCATCGAGTGAGCATACCCAATCCTCGTTAAGTTGTTTTTGAATAGTAGACAACGATTTATATTTGTCATCCTCTGGTCGTATGATTCTCAAAATAAATCCTCCTCTGGAACGTCCCACAACGGATAACGATACTCAGGTAAACTAGTATTCGGTTTACAATTTTTAGTAAGTTGTGCTAGTAAGAATGTTAATGCCATTCTTTTCTCATCATACTGAATACCCCAGAGTGTGCCGTCGGGTGAAGGTTTATTCTTTCTCCACCAATCTTGATAACTTATTTTTGCCGCACAACAAAGTTGATTTGCACTAAAATTATTAGAAAACGCAGTATTTAACGCATCGGCGATTTCCTTAATATATTCATCAGTGACTTGGATTTTTACTCGGCAACACATATCGAAAAATTGATACATCAACCAACTTTCCTTTGGTTGAACTGGTCTATTGCTTTGGCAAAGACTAACAAAATACTTGCAAAAGTACTCGGTGATCTTTGTGTCATAATGCGGAGAATTAATTTCCGTTAACACCGTCATTGCACCGGGATTAGCAACATCTCCAAACTTTTTATGTGTAACAAACATTTTTGATTGTTCTAAAAGAGTTTGCTTTTTTTCAGCTTCGAGCCAACTAGGATACGTAGCGCCATCGGTTCGAACACCAAGCACCATTTGATGAAAAATATCGATCGGATCAAGTGGCTGTTTTGCATCACCGTTAAGTTGAATAAAGTTGTTGCGCATTTCGCTCTTAAGAGAACTTTCATAGATGACAATCGGAACGGTTGCCTCGGATGGGTCTAGTCCTAAAATCTCATTAGCAATTGTATAAAGTACTAGTGCTGTATGTTGACCGTCCCAACACACAAATTTGCCTGGCTGAGCCGGATCTCGATACACGCAGATAGGCATAACCATTAATGGTCGGAATCCCCTTAAGATGTTTGCTGCATGACACAAATCAAATTGTCGTTGAAGTGTAACATCGATTACAATTTCAGAAAGTGAGCATGAGTCTGCTTTGCAAAGAAGAATGTCGTTCCATTTGCGGATTCTTTGGTTAGATGAGAACGCTTCTAAACTACTTTTAAAAAGTGTACTAGCCGCATTACTGTTTATGCTAGTGTACAGTCTTTCTTCAAGCGTAACGTAATGTGAAGCTTTATTATAGAACTTAGCGTTTACAGCATCGGCATATGTTGCCGGCTGGGCTGTATTTAATTCAAAAAATTGCATAGCTTGTTGCATAAAAATAATGTGATCGTTGTTGAAAAATCATAGATTACAGCAAGCCACTGCCTATGTCAAGAAAAATTTTGGTAATCTAAATGTTGACCATTACGATCAACTACTGTATAAATAAGGTTGCACAAGGAGACTAGTGCCGAAGCTGAAACGGAAGTCAAAAACTTTAACTTAAAACATAAGAGGTAAAAAAGATGGCTACTTTAGCATCAGACGTTGTAAAAGCAGAAGAATCACTTCTCAATAAGACTTGGTTAACTTTTGCATTTGGTATCTACTTTGTATTTTACATTTGGGTACGTTGGTATGAAGGTGTTTATGGATGGGCAGCAGGACTTGACTCATTCGCACCTGAATTTGAAACTTACTGGATGAACTTCCTTTATACAGAAATTGTTTTGGAAGTAACAACCGCTTCTATCCTTTGGGGATTCATTTGGAAGACACGTGATCGCAACTTAGCGGCACTTGCTCCACGCGAAGAACTCCGCCGTAACATGACACACCTTATTTGGTTGTTTGCTTATGCTAATGCAATCTACTGGGGTGCTTCATACTTTACAGAACAAGATGGTACTTGGCACCAAACTATCGTTCGCGATACTGACTTTACTCCAAGTCACATCATTGAGTTCTATCTGTCATACCCAATCTACATCATTACTGGATTTGGAGCATTCCTATATGCAAAGACAAGACTTCCTTTCTTTGCAGAAGGACTTAGCTTACCATACCTTGTAACTGTTGTAGGTCCATTCATGATCCTTCCAAACGTAGGACTTAATGAATGGGGTCACACTTTCTGGTTCATGGAGGAACTCTTTGTGGCCCCTTTACATTATGGCTTCGTGTTCTTTGGTTGGCTTGCTTTGGCTATTGCGGGTGTCTTGCTACAGGTGTTTGCATCTTTTGCAAATCTAATTGGCAGCGAGATTACAGAAGCTGTTGACAATGGCGTGATTGCAAAGTAATTTGCCACACTCCGGAAAGGGCCTTCGGGCCCTTTCTTTACGATTAAATATTGGGTGTACTTGCCCGAAATCAAAACAATTTATAATCGTTTAAAACAATCTGCTAAGTCTCGGGACATTCCTTTTGATCTTACATTAACAGATCTCAACAATTTAACATTTCCAATTTCTTGCCCGGTGTTAGGAATTCCTTTAAAATTCAATCGTGGGAAATTACAAGACAACTCGTATAGCATCGATAGAATTGATAGTTCATTGGGCTATACTATTGACAACATAGAAGTTATATCTTGGCGAGCTAATCGTTTAAAGAATGATGGCACAATTGAAGAACTACAAAAGATTTCCAACCACTTGACATCTAATCATTAAGACCATATACTGTGTTAACAATGAAACAAAGTAATGGAGAAAAATGAAAACTCTAAATGTTTTTGCAAATTTGACAGCAACCGCAGGACTAATTTATGTTGTGTTCCAACTAGTTCCTAATTTGTTGTCGGCAAAAGATACGCTCAGCGTAATTCTCGGGGTGCTTATACTTGCAAGTCTTATTGCAGCTATAACTCCTTATATTATTAATCTATTTAAAAAAGGTAAAGAAAATGAGTGATGGTCCAAGTTTTAAGGCAATTGGGTTGGTTCTTGCGCTAATTATCGGCGCTGTTTATATTTTTTCATCTATTCAGCGAGTACCGTTCGGCAATGTGGGTATTATTGTACACTTGCTCGGCGGTGAAAAGGGTGTAGATTCTGAAGAAGTCGGTGTCGGCCGTCGATTTGTCGGTATGAACGATGAGTTGTATTTGTTCCCAACATTCTTGCAGAACTATGTATGGACTGCTGATAAACGAGAAGGAAGTCCAACAAATGAGGAATTTACGTTCCAAACTAGAGAAGGACTTGTAGTTCATGCTGACATCGGTATTTCCTATTCAGTTAATCCTACTAAGGTGTCTGAAGTATTCCAGAAGTATCGTAGGGGTATTGATGAAATTACACATGTGTTTATTCGAAATCAAGTGCGCGATGCACTAGTATCAGTTGCTTCCAGTAAGCCTATTGAATATGTTTACGGTGAAGGTAAGGCAGAACTTATTAAGGAAGTTGAACGTATCGTTCGAGAAGCAAATGGAGATTTGTTTAATATTCAGCAAGTATACTGGATTGGAGAACTTAGACTACCAGATAGTGTAGTCCATGCGATTAACGAGAAGATTAATGCTACGCAGTTAGCAATGACTCGAGAGAATGAAATCCAGCAAACTAAGGCAGTTGCTCAAAAGGCAATTGAAGAAGCAAAGGGTGTTGCTGAAGCTAAACTTACAGTTGCACGAGCAGAAGCAGAAGCAGTTCGAATTAATGGACAGGCAGAAGCAGATGCAATTGAAGCAAAGTCTAAGGCACTTAATGCTAGCCCACAGTTAGTGCAGTATGAAATTGCCAAGAACTGGAATGGTAAGTTGCCCGAAACTACAATGGGTGCAAGTTCTATTCCACTCCTAAATATCAAGTAATAAATATTGATACACATTGGAGGACATGATCATGAAGTGGGAAAAACCTAGTTATGTTGATCTTCGTTTTGGGTTTGAAGTTACAATGTATATTCAAAACCGCTAATAAAAAAGCCCCTTAATTGGGGCTTTTTCTTATCCTAAAACTTTGTGCGGATCTATTCCTGCTTTTTGTAATGCCTGCATAATAAACATTAGTTTTTCGTTTTGTGATCCCATTCTAGCAATCTGTGGACGAATTTCCTTTGCTACATTAGGCGGTACAGCACTTAATACCTTGTTAATAATATCTTCTGCTCCGGCTGCTTGTTTGCCTGATAACCCATCTTTTGGTTTTGGTGTGTCTTTTGGTGGTGCAGTTTCCTTTTCATATTCACTTGTCCAATGTGCCTTAAACTGATTAAATGCTACTGCTCGTTGACGAATAACGCCCGCCATATGCTTTGCACGTTGTCTAACATGATCTTCAGGATCAAATCGAGCTATATCAGTAAGAATAGACGGAGACAGTTCAATTATAGAAGAAAAATATTTTGAAAGACTTGGATCTTTTGGATCCTTAATTAGTTTAACTGGCCAATCACCTAGCGCATCTAACACTTTGATTGATCTTTGATACTTTGGCTCTTTCTTTAAACGTAAGAAACATGATTTAAGTTGAGGCCAATTCTTACCCATCCACATTGAGCGCACACTACCTAATCTAAAATTAAGTTGTTTTTCAAATCCTTCAGCATCTTCTGCGCTACCATTGTTGAATACTTGCATAACTGCTGTACGTAATGGACCTTCGCTATGTTGCGGTCCGCCTGCTCCTAGCATGTTAGCCATTTCACCTAATAGCGATAATAATGTACTTGTGTCGCCTGGTAATCCAACTGCTTCGTCCATCGGTTCTTCTAAAAGTGACGGATCATAATTGTACTTTTTCATTAATTTTAATAGTTGAGAAGCAGCCTTTGGAACAAGATCGCCTGATCCTCTAGATAGTGGAAATGGAACTTCACCTGCTTTGTTCCATAATTCGTGACTAGAACCTTCTCTACGTGAATATCCGATTGCGTTCAATACCTTTCTTGCATCTCGTGTAGAAAAGTTTAGTCTACCTTCGTCTAACTCATTCTCTACAATAATTTCATAAATCTTCATTTCTAAATCCTCACTCAATATTTATTGACTTTGTATCTAGTTCGTTATATAATTTTCTTATATGGAGAATAATAATGATTACAGGCATTGCACAACATGGCAGATATATACAGGTAGCAAACGGAAGTGGCAATAACTCGTTACCCTATTTAAGCACTGGTAACAATGACCCAGCAATGGGCGATGTTCGGGTTGTAAACGGGCAATTAAGTTGCTGGAATGGTAGCAGTTGGAGTACGATTACTGGTGCATATCCAAGTATAGGATTAACTGGTGAAGCAGAAATGCTTTTAGATTGGACAAAAGAACAACAAAATAAAGAAATACAGCGAGAGGCGAGAATTCGTAACAACCCTGCACTACAAAAAGCATATGAAGCAATTAAACGTGCAGAAGAAAACTTTGACTTGCTTGAAAAGTTTGTGGAAAATGATAATGATCTCAGAGATGCTGACGACGGATCTTGGATGGCAGCATCACCATGATTAGTATTTCATTTAATTTAAGTAATCCGTTTAGCTGTAGATACGAAGCTAAAACATTGGTGTCTACATTAATCACCGAACATAAGAATCTTGAAATAGAATATTCTAGAGATAATACTATAATTGACTTTTGGTTTAGGTGGACATTTCGGCAAAGTCATGCTGGAATTATGATTGGATTTGGCTTGCTTTCTCACAGTCTTTATATTACAATAGACGATATAAGACATTGGGATAAAGATAAGCAAACTTGGGAGAATGATGATGACTTCGAAGGTTGTTAAAACTCCTCCTATTCATAAGGACAGAATAGGACAAACAATTAAACTTGATGATTATATTGCGTATCCTCAAAACAATCATTTGAATTTAGGTATTGTTAAAAAACTTAACAATAAAATGATAGGTGTATCGAGGTTAGTTAAAAACAATAAAGCATACAGCTGGACTAGTGGCTATACCAATAAGTACCCCGAAGACTGCGTAATAGTCGATGGGGCCCGTGTAACAATGATTATTATGCAACAGGAATAATGAAACCGGTAATAATGACCCATAAAGAGTGGGATACAATTTTTAATATTATTAAAAAAGAATATGCTCACAAACCTAGTATTGCTATCATATCATGGAAACGCCGAGAGAAACTTGGATTCCATGTAAGAGAACACTCTCAATGGGTTGAAAACAAGGATTTTCAAGCAGAATTATTCAAATATGAATCACGTATTGCCCAACCAGGAATAAACGATTTATTTAACCTAGCCCCAACAAAGGGTAATACCGAACATGTTATTTGTTTAGACTTTTACGATGAAGCAAAGCGTACAATGTTCTTACTTAAATATGGTGAACACATTAAATCGGAGCACAAATGGAACAGGTAAAAGTCGGTATGTTTAATCTCCCTGGTATCAAGTTTGAGAAAGGGTCATTATCGGAAGAATTACAGAAAGAAATGTCAGATTGGTGTAAGCAAAACAAATGCGGTACGCAGATGAATGATTGGCTGTGGTCATTTAAAAACGAAAAGCAACGTGATTGGTTTATCTTGCGTTGGTATGATTTTTGGCCCAAAGAAGAAGATCCATTAGCATGAACAGAACATTTGCAGATGCAATAGGATATGTAGCCCGCAATGAAAAAAATTGGGCACAGATGATTGCTGCCTGTTGGAACGAATGGACTCAAGAAAATTTAGAAATAGATCACGCATTTTACTTTTATGATACAGAGAAGTTTAAAAACGAAATGTTTCAGCAGTATGGCATCGAATGTTTTGTAAGTAACAAGACCCAATTATGGGATTATCGTGTTGTTGATTACAAAAAATAT
>Ga0007876_1000099_pt1 | contig 36824 bp, 40 predicted proteins | sample CryBogCBH24Aug09_FD_70958 | JGI IMG/M metagenome (GOLD analysis project Ga0007876, IMG submission 70958) | Freshwater microbial communities from Crystal Bog, Wisconsin, USA - CBH24Aug09 | ecosystem: Environmental > Aquatic > Freshwater > Lake | place: Crystal Bog, Wisconsin, USA | collected...
TAGGTAAATGCTAAACCTTTAGCTGGACTCTTGTCTGCTAAACCATTTAACAAACCTTTACCAATTGGGCCTTCAAATACACGAGCAGCATGATCGTGATCACGGAATAAGAAAGGCAATTCTAACGCAAAGAAATCTGGACTATGGAATTGTGCAAGCTCAGTAATATGTAACTGACTCATTTCAATATTTCCATTGTCCATTTCTGTCATTGGACCGTCATTCCATTTAAAATCGCGTGAAGTAGTTTCAGCACCAATTTTTTCTAAATACTCAGTGGGTGTGTAAATTTCAACTTCAAATTTATTGTTAGTTAATTCTGCTAATTTAGCTGAAAACGCTTCTGCTGTACGCAAAAATAGCTTTACAGGCTCATGTGCAATTAACCAACGGATTTTTTGTGTGTTACTCATTTGGGAATTCTCCTCGGGGGTATTTTAGTATATTTATGTGCGGGAAGCACTTTTTATAGTAATATTTACCTTTATTACTTAACTTCAACTCCTGTAGTCATTGATTTCCAAAATTGTTTTGATTCTTGATAATAAGCAATTGGATCTACAGTTAACATTTCCTTGGTAGGGCTACAAAAATCGTCTGCCAATGCCTTTTTAACCAAGGGTGTATTGCTGGCGTCTAACAGTATTTTACGCCATTCTGCATATTTTTCATCTGTGCCAGCTGGAACAATTAACTGTGCCGGACTTCCCATTCTGGCCATAGAAGGACCAAATCCTTGATTAATTAACAAAGCATTACCCTTGATAGACTTTGTCCCGCCAATGCCCAATACGTAAATTCGAGATTTAGTGTTATTTTCTTGTTCGTACTGTACAGTATCGCCGGGCAAATTAACTGCAAAATCTGTTTGTCCACTGAGCGTGGCTAAAACTGCTTCGCTGGTACTTTTGAACGGAATAATCTTGATATTGGGGTATTTTTTAGTAATTTGAATTGCTGTTAAATGTGTAGTAGTACCCAATCCACTCATACCAATGGTCAATGGTTTATCAGTAGGAACTTCCTTCCACGATTTATAGCGTGTAGAACTAATACTAAACGGTGCAAAACAAACAGGCAACAGTTCTTGATAATTGTCCGCTGTGTATCCAGTGTCAGGATATAAATTGGGGCGAATAAAAAATGCCGAGCTTGTAGCTAAAATAGTGTTAGGTGTTTTGCCTACATGCATTGCTGCCACAGCACCACCTGCACCAGGTTTGTAATCTACAATAAAATTGTATTTTGTTTGTGCCTTGTTGGCTGATTCTGCCAATGCACGATAATAGTTTGCAGCTGTATCGGCTGCCGACCAGGAATAGTTGATTGTTACTGTTTCTGCGGCCATTGCATTAAAAGCAAAGGCAGACAGGACGATTGCCAGGATCTTTTTCATTGAATTTTCCTATTTAAATTAGATTATTATAATACATGAAATAGGGATCGGGTGTCACCCACCCGACCACTATTCTATTAGGCTTTTTTAATCTTGTCGATCAAGCCAGGAGTAAAAGTTGGCTCAAACTTTTCATAAACTGATTGAGTTTTAGCTTTCCACTCTGCTTTTTCTTCCGGTGTTAGATCATGAATGTTAACGCCTTCAGCTAATAACTTAGCTTTAGCTTCTTCACCATCATCAATAGTTGCCTGACGTTCTTTACGTCCAGCTTTAATAGCCGCATCTTTGATTACAGCACGTACTTCTGGACTTAACTGCTTCCAGAAGTCATCGCGCATGATCATTGTAGTTAGGAACAAACTGTGTTTAGAATCAATAACTGATTCAGTAACTTCATTTTGTCCTAATGGGTATACACGACTATATACGCCTTCGCCGGCATCACAATCACCAGCTTTGATATGCTCGGCGAGCTCTTCGATTTCGCAAACATATGGCTCATCAACACCCAATGCTTTGAATGTTTCTTGAGCTACAGGATTACGATTAGTTCTGATCTTCATCGGTCAGACCTTTTAGTGTGCTTACTTTTTTGCTTGACAATACATTGCGGAAACCGCCGGAGTATGTGAAAGCCATACCGCGTACATTTGATTTTTCTGTGATCTTGTCTAACAAGAATTCACCTACTTCACCTTCTAATACACGAGTAGCATGATCGTGGTCTTCAAAAATAAATGGCATTTCAAGAGCTAACATATCTTGATCATACTTTTCAGCTAACCAAGTTGTGTACATTTGGCTCATTTCAATTTTGCCTTGTTCCATTAAATCTAATAGATCGTGTTTTGTAACTACAACACCATCATTGTACTTTTGTGAGTACTCAGACAATGTCATTACTTCTACTTCAATGCGTTCAGCTGTTTGAGCGGCATTAACAAAGTCTTGGAAGTCTTTGGCTGCACGTACAAATAGGCTTAGTGGCTCGTGAGCAATAACCCAGCGAATTTTAGTTGTTTTCATTTTAAATTACCTTTTGCAAAAGTTTTAATTTGTGTAAGGCTTGTAGCAGATGCTACTTACGGGAAATCGGCGTTCTACGTGTATCACAGCAGTAAAAGGGTTTTGCTACCCTTGGCGTCAATTATTAGTCCGACGTCGCTTGATGCGGCGTTGCTATTATTATTTATCTCTGATTAGAATTTGAAGTGCAGATTATGTCCAGGATCTTCAAATTTTGCTTCGCCCAGATAGTAAAATGGGCTAATGAATCCTACAAGTCCAACTGGTTTTCCCAACTCGTAGTTAAAATATTTAGCATCTATGCTGTCAGTTAAATGTTGTAGTCCAGCTTGCCAAACATTGTAGGTATGGGTATCTTTAAAATTTGTATAAAACCAAAAATCCATCTCATTGTAAAAACTATTAGTAGGTTTACCTGTTTGAAATGTAGTTTGATCGTAGTCGGGGTAGATCAAAGGCTTGATAATATGTTCAAAGGTAGTGCGTTGTGCAAAACTGTAGTTGGGCCAACGTACCAAATGCTGTAGATTTTTATTGGATTCTAAATTAAACCAATTCATTATTACGTGTGCTTGCTTGGCCAACAACTCAGGTAAATCTGGAGTCCAATAAAAGTATTCGTTAGTGGCATTTGTATATTCGCCTATGACAGGATTGGCACTATTGGCCTGAATATCCATAAAATACAGATACCACTTTTTATCTTTGATACAGACTTTAGGTTTGTCTATGCCGTAGAGCATACAAACAGTCTTGCCCTGATTTAATACGTCTTTGTGAGAGTCTACTGCGTCAACTGTGAATTTAAAAGGATGCCCTGGCTGAAAAAAGTCCCGTGTTGTATAGACCCAGGATTCGTCATGACTACTGGCCAGCATGTCTTCGCTATAATCGTGTACTGTAATTTTAGTTTTAGGGTAATTAGTAGCGATCCAGTGTAACAAGGGCTGTGCAGCAAATTTATACTCACTTAGAGTATTTTCTGGTTTTGTGTTAAACGGATCGTCGGTGACATTTTTTTCACCCTTTTTAGGATAACGAAAAACTACTTCGTCTAAATGTATACCGTTTAGTAAGAAACTATAAGCAACCGTGGTGCTGTCCCCTCCGCCGCTGGCTTCTAAACGAATGTAGTCGTATTTTTCTCTTAGCTGTTGAGCACGTTGACGATATAGTTCCTTAAGATCTATGTTAGGCTCTGCGGCCCAATCAATTTTATCAAACAGATCACGATTAAAATTCCACTCGGGGAATTGATTTTGTTTGGTGCCTTCTACTAAGGCCACGACTTTATTGTGAAACTTACTTTCACCAAATTGATAAAAACCTAATTTGTCGTTTTGTTCAAATTTATACATTGTTATATGGTGGGCCAACTGTGAATTGAACACAGACTCGACCGATTATGAGTCGGTTGCTTTACCATTAAGCTATTGGCCCGTGTGTGTATTATATATGAGAGTTAATTATGTGTCAAACGTTTTTAACGACGTTCTCTACCCAGGCCTGCTGTTGGTGCGCCACGTGGTTCACGTGGAGTTGGTGCACCTTGTGGGCGTATGTCTATCCGTTTACCAGTTACTGCATTAGGTGCGGCTATTGGTGATTCCGCTTCTGGTTCGGTTTGCTTAACTGGTTTAGCACCATTTTTTAAGATTTGAAATACAAAGTTACCTTTACCTTGTGTGCTCATGTATGCTTTAGCAGCATCTAACAACACACCGGTAACTGTTTCACTTGGGTAAACAGCAGTGAAGCCATTGATAGAAAGTTGGTTGCCGGCTTCGGTTACATCAGTATACATCTGAACCAATGCCGAGTGGTTTAAAATGTCCGATGCGGCTTTTCCAAAATCGGTATTGTTATTAACATAGTCGGCTACTTTATAAGCAACCGCAGCCAATGCGTGTTCAAATGGAATTATTTTACTCGGGTCTCTGGCTTTACGTGCTTTGTATAGTGCTTGAATCTTTTCAGTTCCTTTACCCCAAGGAATTGAGTCCTCTGGACCAAATGCCTTTAATGTCATAATGGCACTGGCATCTGCGTTTGTAATAATTCCAAACTCAACTCCTAATTGCAATGGAGCACCAGCATGACCACCTTTGTCAATGGTTGAAAGAATTTCAACCGTCGTGGCGTATTTTTTTAATAGCACAGCACCTTTAGGAGCTACTTGTAATTCTTCGATACAACGTAATAAATTAACCACGCTGGCATTAGCACCAGACTTGCCTTTACTGCTTAACTTAATCTGTTTGCCTTCGCTGTTGACTAATAAACTGTCAAATAGCCCGCCACTGACACCTTCATTAAAACTAATAACGCAATCGTTGTAACCTGCACCACTGCCAAAGAAAATTTCTGCAGCTTCTTGTGCATTACCTTTGATAGGCATTCCGCGTACTAAGGCAACTGGTTGTAGCATTTCGCAGAAGTAATCGCGGAATGCCTGTACATTCATATTTCCCTTAGGTACTTTAATTGGAAACTGTGTTGCAGACATAAATGCTGTAACAGCATTAGCTTCGTCACTACCTTGCCCAAATTTGGCAATGATTTGTTGGGCAATGGTATCGGGTGTGTTGCTTTTAAAATTAGTTAAAATTTCGCTGGGCTTGTAGCCAGCACCTTCTTTTTTACCTAATCCACTTTGTAGTTTAAATCCGCCCGGAATAGCTTCGTGGGGGAAGTTATTGTTCATACGATTAGGATCGATTGTTTTAAAATAACGTCCTAAATAATATTTTTTCTCGGTGTCATCGCCAATGGTAAATGTAGCAATACCAAATGCTTCTGTTGCACCATCAGTGCCGCCTTTGGGCTTGTTGGTCCAGTGAATGTTTAAACCAGTGTTTTCTGCGGCCTGCATCATTTCCATGCTATTTTGGAAATGACCACGCTCAGGGAAGAATTGCAAGCCCTGGAATGTAATTTCATTACCTTGTGCATCGGCAAACTTTTCGCCTGGTGCTCTGGCAGATAAACCACGACCTTCTGTTAAGATTTCAATAAATGTACGCATCTTGTATTTATTGGCGTTCAATATCTTCTTCAACACACTCTGTTCCGTACTGTATTTCTACTATTTTACAGGGTGCGTCAAAGGGATTTGTTAGTTGGTGCCAATCGTTTACAATTACATTGTAGTAATCGTGTTTGTTTAATTGTTTAGCAGGCAACCGATATCCGCCTTCAGTTTGGCTGTTTACCACGCAACTACCTTCACTAATGTGCCAATGCTCATAGCGGTTAAAATGTCGTTGCATACTTAAACTACAGCCAGGATTGATTGTAAGTTCTTTAACTTTAGTACCCGGGACTTCGTGTAGTACACGATAGTAACCCCATGGACGTTCTGTCTTGGGTGATTTCCATTCTTCCAGTATCCAGCTACTTGAATTGGCCTTATCCTCGCCCCCGACTGCAAACACAAATTCTACGTTTTCCACTATCATTTCGGGAATATTATCTGCTGTGCGATCGCCGCCGTTGGCAAATATAATGTCAGCATCGGGGTACATTTCTTTAGCTGTTAAAATAGCACCAATTGCGGTGCCGTCGCTGTCGTCAAATTCAACAACATGGTCTACCATGTGTAAATTATCTAATACTGTCATACGTTCGGACCAAGGCATAAAAGCACGACCTTTTTTACGCTCTAACCAAGCATCAGAATTTAATCCTACAATCAGTATATCGCCTAAGTGACCGGCATGATTAAGATAACTAATATGCCCCGAATGCACAGGATCAAACCCGCCAGTACATACAACCACTTTAGTTTTTTGCATAGCGCCAATCCCTATCTAACCATGTGAACAACAATTCTTCTTGCACCACTTGACTATATTTGTTTAAACTCTGTATAACGCTGTCGTTGACCAAGTGCTTATCTGCCAAATCAAACCATGTAGTAGTAGCAGGGTCCATGGGTGCATGTTCACTTTTATAAACTGCTGCCTTGATCCAAGGATCATTTTCTTTCATGTCAAAATAACAATCTCTACAGTCAAAACCGTTAACTGCCAGCATATACATTAGATTGCATATATTATAGTGGTAGTAACAGCCACTGATGCTACGAGTTTTTAATCTATTATATTCATAGGATTGAAACTGTGGTACAGTTAATACTAACATACCATTGACATTCATTGTTTCGTTCCAGACCTTTAAGGTACCTAATGGATTTGTTACATATTGAAAACTGTTATAGCACCAGATTAGGTCTACTTGCCTTGGTATTAATCTTGTTTCAAAATTGCCTTCGATTGCGACAATATTTGTATTTTCTAATACCGAAGCATCGAGTTGTTTGATGTTTTTATCTATAGCATAACAAAGGTAGTTGTGTGGCTCAGGCGGATCATCGCGTGTCATTAGTGTAGCCCACCATTCAAGATCCTGTCCGTTTCCGCAACCCATGTCGGCAACAACTTCGATGCTGTCCAGGAAGCTGTCATACTCATAGAGTAAATTTAATGTTTCTTGACTGTTAGATTGACCCATTTTGTAATATCTCAAATACTAATTTTTCTTTTAATTGTCGTAACCTGGGCTCGAGTTGATAACAGGCTTCGGCTATTTCGTTGTCTGTTCCCCATCCAAGTTGGTTGTTTAAATGCACCGCCCAACGACTTACAGCATCTTTTTCCAACTGTACATCCACGGCATTATGTTTAGGCTTGGCACGTAAACATAAATTGTAGTCCTCTAAAAGGACTTTTGCGTGTTCTCTAAAGTCCATCACGATACTACGATGTCCTCCATACCCGCAGTTCTTAATCTAACTACGTGGCCTAACATAAAGTTTTTACTCTCTATGCCCTTCATTACTCCTAACCAGCGATTACGTAATAGTGCTACTTCGTTAATAATGGTTTCAAAGTCAATGACTTCGTCTTCGCCATCCACATACTTTTCTGCATCACGACTGGTAAGTGCCCGTTGGTATGCTTCTAAATACTTTTGAAAATGTCGGCGCCTAATCTTACGCAACTGTATATTAAGAAACTCTAATACCGCTTCAATTTCTTGCAGTTGATTAAAGCGTTGTTCTGTTTCGCCTGGCAAATTGCTCAAGGCCTTTTCAACATTACCACGAATTTTAACGTCAGCTTTAGCTGCATTAAGTTCGCCTTCATAATAATCAATAAAGGCTGGGATTTCTCCCAAATCTGCTACTATTCGATTATACCACATTGTCTAATACCTCAGTAAGCCATGGAAAAGTTGTACGCCATGATTGGTTTCTACGTCTGTCTAATTCATCTAAGTATGTACGCAATTTAACTATTTCATTTAGATTTTTGTCTGCAGATGTAACCTGCGACTTTATACCTGCCATGTATTTCTTTGCTTCTTCCAGCGACCAATCACCAGTGGGCATGGCCGACAGTATAGCGTCAAAATGCTGTGCAAAATAATTCCTACCAAAGATGTCGGGATTCAAATAGGACGGTTCTGTTACTGTCATAAAATATTGTCCAATTTTTCTTGTTTGCCTCTGTTGGTTAACATACTTAATTAATTCAACTGTCGACGGAATTGAAAGTGCCGATAGAGTTTGATTTACATTTAACGTAATCCAACGCTCACTGACTAAAAATTCAAAATTTTTGCGCCACTGCTCTAAATCAAGTCCATGTCTAATATACTCTTGCTCTGCACCCCAACAATCAATGCTGGCAGTTAAATCAAATCTCTTAATTTTTCTTTTACTTACTAAATCTTTAATTCTGTAAATTTGCTGTTTAAACTTCTCTGGATCTATCATTAGGTTACTTACAATGTTAAATTCCAGATCTGCATTAACACGATTATACAAGAAATCTAAACAAATGTCAAATTGTTGTTGATAAAATGGTTCCCCACCTAATATATGTAATCTGCGTATGGTTGAATAATTATCATCCATCCATTGCCAAAACTTTTCGGTTATCTCGCTGAATCTATTGTGTTTTGTTGTGTAGTTGTCAATTACCAACCCATTCTTTTCAAATCGTCCAAACTTTTTATTTTCGTGTTGTATTTTACTACTGAATACATCTGAACAATAGATACAGCTCATATTACACACGTTGTCAAAATATACTTCAACAATCCTGGGAGTCACAGTAACAGCATGTGGGTCATGGTCTAATTCTGGCGGAGTTAAATCCGGAATCTGTAGATGTAACATACGATCACTTGATCCACCTGCGTCTTCAATTTTACGACAGTACTCGCATCCACCTGCAGGCCACTGGCCATCGAGCATGAGTTCTCTATCGGCAATCTTTTTTGGTGTGTTATGAAACGATTTAAAATCGTCTACATCAAAGTCAGTTTTGCCAACCCTATGGCAACTATTAGTTGTGCCATTGTATAGATAAACCGTACTCCAAGTCCATTTAAGTTGGCAGGCGGTTTCTGTTTTAATTGGAAAATACTTATTCATTGATCCAGTTGATAAAATGATTGGGGAATATTGATAAATTTATATTTCTACGGTGAGCAAATTCATTTACGTATGCTTTTAGTTTTGTTCGTTGTTCTACAGTTGGCTCTACTTGTAGAGTTTGCTCAACTCCTGTTAATTTGGAATACAAATCTTTACTAACAGGGTCCAGTACGCTGGCACTTAGATAATCTGGATCTGTACATAAATTGACAATATCTCGGGCGGTACCAAACTCTTGTCGGAATTGGTCGAGCCCGTGGATAGTTAAATTACTAACCACTGTACAAAATCTATAATTAAATCTTTTTTGTATTAATTCTAAATTACTTAAAAAATTGGCCCAGGTATTTCCGTAACGGTTAAACTCGTAAAATTTATCTGTATTCTCAGCACTGATTGTAAATGTCACTGTGTCAGGCAAGGTATCTAATATTCGTTCTAATCTTTTTGTATCGACACCGAGTCCAGTGAATATATCCACAGGGCCATGTAAACTATCAACTAACTCGGCCAGGCCATTGTATAAGAACGGCTCTCCACCAGTAATTTCAATTTGCTGGGCTGTTTTAATATTACGCAACTCGTCAACAATTAACTGATAGCTGTCGCTGGACTTAATTGCTCGTTGCCCTAACTTTAGCACAATCTTGTCATTGTTATTGATACGATAGCGTTCCTCGTCTAAATAAGGGCCGTTGGTGTCAATATCACGCAACCAGGCTGTACTATATTGTTTACAACAATAGCTACAGGTTAAATTACAATCACTGCCTAAATTAATGTGTAGTGTAGTAGGATCTGCTGTTGTGTGAGTCTGCTGGTCAGACCCCATTGATGTTCTACGACTTGGTAGGCCAGCACGTTCGGCACGCCAACAAGTATCTTCGCAACTGGCCACCGGAAGACCGTTGAGCATCTGCTCACGTTCTTTTTGTAGGGTAGGAGTATTAAATAGTTGCCCAGGATTAGATCGTAGCCAGGCTAAATCAATTTTTTCAGGAGTAGCCGCACAGCAAGAAGCCATAGAGCGGCGTTCGGGCTCTATGGTCAACCACCAAAACTTTTGAGAACAATAATACTGATTCTCAATAATCGTCTTCGACATCCTCTTCTTCGTCTTCATTCTCTGATGTATACTCTTTCATAGCACGTTTTAATATGCTATCAGTAGTACCAAACTCTTTGAGTTCCTGGTCGCCTAACATATCAACCATAACACTCATTAAGTTATCAGCGGCTTCTTGACGGTCCTTTTGAGGAATATATTGTTTTAAGATTATATATACTTCGCTTAATACGTCAACATCGATACTCATTCTGTAACTTCCTCTTTTTTAGATTTTTTAACAGATGGTGTCGCTTCTTCGATTTCTTCAACTACTTCTTCCACTGCGTCTTTGTGTGGATTGTTTACAAAATCGGCCATGATTTTATCCAATGAACTGTCTTCATTACGTTCCCATGCTTTACGGAACTGTTTAATAACAGTACCATCTGCCAGAGTGTATTTAAGACTATTTCCATCTTTTTGCAACAACCCCTTGCCTTCAAACAAGTCTACCAAACCTGAGTATGGATTCATACCTGTTTCGTAAGGAATTTTAATTTGTACTGATTCAAAAGGTTTAGCATAGCGTGTTTTCATAATTTTACAAGCGGCACGAATACCTTTAACTTCTGAAATCTTATTACCTTCGTCGTCCTCTTTTAACTTTAATTTACGCATAGCTACAACAATACTGGAAGCGTAGATAAAGCCCTGTCCACCTGAGATCTTATCATCAGGATCAAACATGTCTTGACTTGCATAGGTGTGGTTTGTACAGATTAAACCAATATTTAAACTACCAAACATATTTACACAGTTACGAACAAGTGCTGTAAGTGCTTTAGGCTTACGACCCATGTCACCTTTTAAGTCACCTGCTTCGAACTGATTAACATCTGTTGGAGTAAGCATCATACCTAACGAGTCTAATACAAATAAAACCTTGGGACGTTGATCTTCTGGCAATGCTTTATATTCTTTAGTAAAGTCATTAATAAGTTTAGCAACGTCGTCGATCATTGCCACGTTAAGTTTAAGCAATTTGTCCTCAGAAGTGTCAACCCCAAGTGCTTTTAACCATGGCTCATCAAGTGCGTTTTCTGTATCGACTAAAATAACATAAATGCCTTGTTCTTGTGCATTCTTAATTAAGTTACCTGAACAAATAAATGATTTACCTGCGCCAGACTCTCCGGCAAATACAGTAACTTTACCCAGCGGAACACCTTTGTGGAAGTCGCCGCTGATTAGATAGTTAAGAGCATAGTTGTTTGTTGAGATCCAGTCGGTCGGATCTGTAAATCCTACGCTAATGCCATCAATGCTTTTAGTGATACTTTTGCGAAACTTTGATACGTCAAATGGTTTAGTAATTGCCATGATTAATTTCCTTCTTTAAGTTTATATAATTCTGTAAAAATTTTACTGCTATCTAAATTACGTCTTGCATCTATCTCCGACAAACGTTGCCAAAACGTTTTCATATCTTTAGTAAAAGGACTACGAATATGTGCTAACAAATTTCTGTATCCATCCTCTAATAAGAATCCGGGTTTATCTGCAATACGTTTATTCAATTTTTCTTCAACTAAGTTTAGCACAGATTCTGGTAAATGTCTACAGTCAATCCACTCAGGTTCCACGATTGTGGTTAAAACAAAAGCGTTTGGGTGAAAATCTTGTGCCATAAAATAGTCGATACAATCGAAAACAGAAAAAGTATTGAGTATACACCAAACCATATTAAATGTAATCTTGTGTGGCAGTTGTTTGATTGTTTCTAAATTTTTTAGAAAATCCTGCCAAGAACTACCATAGCGTGTGTATTCAAATTCTTTATCTAAATTTTCTATGCTCACAGTCCAGTGTACATTTTTAAATTGGCAAAGCAACTCAAGTACATTGGTGTCTGTGGAACTTAAATTAGTGTTTATCCTAATATTGACCTCAGGATTTTTTTCTAATAGGATTTCTAATAATTGCTCGTTCTCTTTAATAAGCATAGGTTCGCCACCGGCCAGATAAACATTTTTAATTTGGTGTGCGTTATTAAAAATATATTCTTTTAATTGTTTGAATTTTTCATCTGGAACTCGATCTATCTTTACACCTAACTCGCTGGCCCATTTACTGCTAAACACAGGAAAACAATAAACGCAGGCAAAGTTACAGGTATTGCGCCAACGTACATCAATTTGATTTAGATTAAAGTTGGTAGGATCGTCGTATAGCGTTGGATCGACTGATCTAAGTTCTTTCATATAATAAATTCTACTGCTAACAATATCGTGTGATGTTTTATTTTCTTCTAAATTATAACAGTATCCGCAACTTGTAGGTTTTTCGCGATTTATTATTTGTTGTTTGATCTTTGTGTTTATTTCGCCAGTCATTACTTGTTCGATCGTATTTTCGCGAACGTTGCCAATCACATCGTAAGCACAGATACAATTTTTAACATTACCATCGGGCATGACTACAAAGCCGGTCCAGGGCAACGGGCAAAATGCTTTATTAGTTAAAATATCTTTAGGTGTCATTGTGATCCTAAACTTATATCAGGAATAGTTAATCCGTTTGCTTCGGCCATTTTAAAAACACTAACTAACACTCTTGCCCATGTTGCTGGATCGGCACCTGGTATATTATCGTGTGTTGCTACTTGTCCAGGACGTACTAATGTGATACGTGGGCCATCGATGGTTCTTAATTGTTTTACCGCTTCTTCAAGTGCCACTTTTTGTAAACGGTATTCATCTAAACTATTAGTAGATGTATGTTGAGTTAACATAGTGCTAATAACCATAATATGTTTGTTGGTTTTGTGCCAACGTCGAGCCACTTCAAATAATAATTCAGTCTGTGCGAACCCGGCCTGTGCATTGTTAATAAACATATCACAAGGTTCGATCATGTCTGCCGCTTTAGGAATATTACGTATATTATTACCCTCGCGGCGACTAATACCGATTATTTCGTTTCCCCAGTAGGCTTCGGCAAGTGCAGCGCCAATGCCGGCTGTGTGTCCTGTAATTGCTATTTTCATTTTAGTAGGTGTATTGGATCATTTTTAAATGTAAAACTTGCTATGACTCTTGGTGTGATTGCAGGATCTATTTTAATTACTGAATGTGCTAATCTTGAATTAAACACTACCGGTTTTGATAAATTATGTAATTCTGCTATTAATTCTAAATCTATGTCCTGGCATTCTAATTCTAAAAAAGGTTTTAACATTATATATTTCTTAACCGCTTTTGTTCTTGTATATAGTTGTTAATACTGGTCTGATCTGTATTGCCAACTTCTAATACTGCTGGCTCCTTAAGATAAGCATAGCCATGATCAATACCGTGCTCTTGAGCAAATGCCTGGATGGCAGGTAAATTATTGACATTTAATACGCTGACAGTTGTCCATAAATTTAATTTAACAGGCATAGTTTTATATTGCATTAGGTTTTTATAAAAGGTGTCCCAACGAATAGGCCAGCGCATAAATTCAAATACTTCGCCAATGCCGTCACAGCTTGCGGTAACTGTAACTTCAATACCACGCTCGGCAATGGCAGTTAATTCTTCTAATACTATATTACAATTTGTATTAAGTCTAAGTGTGCGAAGATTGGGTGGTAAGTTGTCTAATATCTTTTTATAATTTTTACTGTAACTTGGCTCGCCACCGTTGATATCTAAGTGGCGAATACGTTCTTGCGGTAATGCCCAATATCCACGACTATTGTCTACTATGGGAAACGTTTTGCCATGCAATGAACCAATGCGTGTACTACACTCTGGACTACAGGTTTGACAGGCTGCATTACAAACATTATCTAAAACCCCACCAACCTGCAGATAATCTTTTTGTGTTTCTAATGTGTCCACGGCAATAGCGTGTATTCTTATACTACTGGGAGTTTTTTGTTCAACTTCTTTACAGCGTATACATTCTGCCGGCCATGTGCCAAATTTAAAAAGTTCTTTTACATTAGCTAACCAACTACTGCCGTCCATATCTGCCAATGAGTTATAACGTGGAGCATTGACCATATGGCCGCACCGACTAACTGTGTTGTCGGGATTGAATCTTACAAAATGGTCTAATCGAGGACAGTACATAAACCCTTGTTTCTTTGAATAACTTCTTGGTATAAGTCAGAGTATTTAACTTTTATATGTGCCAGTATCTCTGTAAATTTGGCTGTTTGTCCAACAAAGTCTTCGGTTAATACTTTATCTAACTGTAAATAATACCATAACTTATTGTTTGATTTAAAATAGTCTGTTAGTGTTTCGTCACGTGCTAATACATTCCACGTTAATTCTGTTGCGTTGCTTAGTTCTGTCCAAGGTACAATAGTAATCCAAGGATTATTAGTTTGTCTAACTAAGTTAACTAACCAATGGAACTGTAGGGCAAAATGTCTATCTAAGAACAAGTATTGATCTATCATTGTCAATGCTGTTGCACGATCCAAATGAGGATTGTTTTTTAGATAGGTTTGTACTCCGCTGATATAACGTTCAAACGGTTCACGTACATATATCTGTACCTGTGCCACCCGAGTTTGTAATTGATCTCGGGGAACTAATTCTGGATAGTTGGCTCTGAGACTGCTGGAACCATTTTTAAATATTGGATAGATCAGCTGGCCATTCTTACCGACAAGTATTTCACACTCATCGGGAAAGAGGATGGGATCTAAATAACTCAGCATAGAAAAAGGGTAGGGACCGTAAGCCCTACCCAGACACAAGCATTATTGCGTTTTACGGTTTCTGATCATTGCCAGAATGTCTTCGGCACGTTGACTGCTTGGTTTAGCTTCAGCGGCCGGAGCGGCTACTGGGGCTGTTGGAGCAGGTGTGTCATCTTCATCTGGTTCTACTACTGCGGCTGGAGCAGGTGTGCTCGTAGCTGCTGCTGGTTTAGCGTTAGGTGTATCCAAACCGTATGGTTTGTAATAAGCACCCCATTTGTCTGCATCATATGGTTGACCATCAACTGATGCTTCAAACATTTCTTTGATAACTTTAAGTTCTGTTTCGCTTGGTTGCTTTGGCAAGAAGTCTGACAAATTGTGTAAGCCAAATTCTTCAATTGCTGCAGCTTCGTCTGCTGTTAATGCAGATTCTTTACGTGACCATGTACTGGTATTGTAGTCTGCATAACCACCTTTGCTGGTTTTCTTGATATTAAAATCAAGACCCGCTTGGTAATCTGTTGGCAAGTTTTCCATTTCTGGATCCATTAGTGCGTTCTTGATCAAATTAAAGATCTGTGGGCTAATAACGAATCTACGAATTGGGTTCGATGGAGTCTTGTCATCGCCAAGTGGATTCTCACGAACAAAGCCTTGGAACAAATAACTACGTTTTTTCCAATACTTACGACCCATTTCTTCTAAGTTAGGATCTTTAAACCATGTACGCACTTCTGCTAAAATTGGACATGCTTGTCCATACATTTCAACACAAGGTACTTGTACAACCACTGGCTTCGAATCTGCTTGGCCTTTTACGCCAGCAAATGGCAGCTTGATCATTGCACGTTCAACCCAAAAGAATGAATTGCTTGCGTTACCGTCTGGTAAAAATCTTACTCTTGCTGTGGTGTTTTCTGCGATGTTCCAGTGTGCGTAAATTGCATTATCGCCCTGGCTTTGTGATTCGCCGGTTTTACGGCCTTCTGATGCTTGTAACTTTGCTCTAATTTCTGCTAATGTCATTGCCATGATAAGTTTCCTTTATAATAAGATGGTCTTTAAATTTGCCTGGATATACGCAAGCACAAGGCTATTGTATAACATATATATTTATGATGTCAATGAATTTTTGTAAATTAATTTACCGAACCAAATATTCGTTAAAAATAGTATAGCTGGTAAGGCGATATGAGTTTTCGGGCACTTTGTTTAATAGTCCGTGCCACTGTAATGGTTGACTGCCGTCGGGATTCAATCCGTTTAACATAACATATCCAGAATTAGGACGGAACGGAAAATCATATCTTATGTCTGTGCGGCTTTTTGAATTGTAAAACTTTGTACCTAATGTTTCGTTGTCAGCATGCCAAAATAGTTGCATGGTAGAAGGTAGATGCCCGTCTGTGTGTATAGGAACAAAAAATGTAGGTTCGTCTACCCACCAAGATGTATTAATATATTCTGCATTGGCCACGGTGATGCCACAGGCGTCTTCAACTTGCCGATATGTATTTTTTAATTCTTGGGTAGCTTGTTGTAATAAAGGATTGTTACTAAAATTAATTGATCTACGTAACCACATTTCTTGCCCATCTTGATCATTCCAGGGCAAATTAATCCAGTCCTGATGTAATATTTCATCAACCAGATCCAACGGTAGAACATCTTCTACCAAAAACAATCTGTTGGTATTGTCTACAGAAGTTATTTTCATTGATTATTTTTTAATGCCGGCCAAACTTCGAATAAAGTCTAAAGGGTCTGCTGATTCGGCAGCTGGTTTAATAGCACTTGGATCTTGTGTGCTGGCACCATATGCTTGATTAGTAGCAATATCTTGTTGCTGTTGTTGTAGTGCTTGGTCTTGTGCTGCCAACGGTGATTGGTCTTGAGTATACTGTGGATTATACTTTTCTGCCAGATCTGGGTAACCGTGATCGTGTAACCACTCAACTACGTCCATTTTGCAATCAGCATCTGGACCTTCTTGTTCTGCTCGTGCGGAGATTTTATCGTATAGTTCGTCGTCGCCGATGATATTGTATAGTTGTCCTATTGCATCATCGCCGTGATCTCCAACACGTAATGTTGGCTTACTCATTACTTTATCTAATTCTTTATTGTCAATATCATCGTCTGGTGCAGCCCAGGTACCTTCGGTAACTTCGTGGGCCCACGATTCAAATTCTTCTGCCATTGCATTTTCTTGACGAGCTTTTTGATTTTTGTAAGCACGATATACATATGGTAGTGCTTCGTCAAATTTATCGTTGTAAACTTTTTTAACAAAACGTTCACGTAATGCTGCAACATCCACATCTTCTTCAATGTCTGACATAGGCATATAGCATTCTTTATAGCTATCGTAACCTCGACGTCCACCAATGTGACGTAATTGATTTTTTAATTCTGAATAGTGTTGTACTGCGGCCTGCGCCATTTGACTTGTTTCTGCATCTTCAAATTGACGACGTTTAGCTTCGCGAACAAAATGACTCATTGCAGACATTTCACTAACCATGCCACAAATACCTTCGCCCAATTCGTCATCAATGCGTCCGCCTTGACTGCAATGTTGTGCCATTGCACGAGCACCGTGTAGGTTTTTAAATGGTAATAAGAAGCGTTCACCTAAGTGTGTTTCAATGAATACAGCATCTACATTACGACTACGAGCGCCACGTTTAGTTTCATCAACATTATCACTGTGACGAACAATAATTCTAACAGGACCACATTCTTGGTAACTGCTACGGCTTGTGCCAAACATACGACTTTCTGAAACTGTAATTTCATCAGCCGAATATGTTGAATCTGCTTTGGATTGCTGTTTAATATCTTTTAACTGTAAATTGCTCTTGGCAATATCACGTGCATCAAAACCTAATAGGTTGCGTTTGGCAAATCCACGTAGGCTTTGTAAAAATTTGTACCAATCATGTTCTGCGGAAGTTTCGCCGTCGTCATTTTCATCATCAATTCGTTTGATACGATCGACAATGTTTGTACTATAGTAGACTTTTAAACTTGCTTCGTCAATCAAGCTCACTGTAATATTGCCAACTTTACGGCCGTCGACTTCGTAGTCAAAGTTAATGAATCTGGCTTTTTCTGGATCAGTGGTGGCTTTAGATTTTTCGTCGCCCAAATTAACATTGTCAAATCTGGTACGAATTTTGTCAAAAAGTGCTGAGGCTATATTTTCAATTTCACGCATAGTAATGTATTTAGCTGACCATTATAAACGGCATAGGGTCTATTGTTTCGTCTTGTGTACGCAAACGATCATCAATTGTAGCATCAAATCCCTGTATAACCTGTATCATACGCACAGCCAATATCATTGCCATAACTAAGTCGTCTGTTTCGCCTATTTTAGCCGCAAAACTTGTGCCATGAGCTACAAATGTTTTAAGTTCGCTGATTATATTTTTGCTGGCTAAAGTTAATTTTTTAGTTTCTATCCAGTTTTTCAATTTGCTACAAGCAGCAATTTTGCTTTTATTTGTTGTAGTAAATCCTTTGCGGTACATTCTACTGTGTCCTGTGCGTATAGGCTCGCTTAAGAAGTACCCATGTATATTTTCTTCGCCAATATGACTGACCTCTATTAGAGCTGCTTCGCCCAGGGTATTATTTTCTACGCTGTAGTATATGTCTGCGTCGGCGCCAACACAATCATACAAATATTGATTAATTTCTTGCAATATTCTTGTTTGTCTTTGTATAGAAGTTTTATTGTGTTGCCATTCGCCGACTTGCATCATACTTGGCAATTCAATGATCTGTATAGCAGCAGGGTCTCCGCCTGTGCCCAAACTTGGATCCCAGGCAACAGCATATATGTTACCGTTTTTGGGCTTTTTATACCAACGTACCTGCCCTTGTCGTTCAATTGGATCAATGCCGGCTAACTCAATCAATGTTGTAGGATTAATCAGTGTTTCGTCATAGATCAAAAATTCACAGCCGTGTTCACGTCTAAAACGTTCTTCACCGATACGGCCAATTTCTTCTTGTTTCCACTGTTCGTCGCGGTCTGGGTGTTCATCCCAACTTGCTTGGTATGGTTTAAATCCATTGATGCCCAGGTCTGTTTCGTTGCCAAATTCATCAACGTTTTTGTTGGCCTGTTTCCAGATTAACGCAAACTGATCTTCGTCTGAGTTTGGAGTTGATGTAATAATAGCTTTACCACCAGTGCTTAGTGTAGGAGAAATAGAAGTCCAGAATTCTTTGGCAATAGTGGGACGGACGAATGCAAACTCGTCACAGTATAGTAGTGTAATAGACATACCACGACCTGTTGTTTCTGTTGTTGTTTGACTAACAATACGTGATCCGTTTTCAAATTCTATACTGCCTTTGTTGTAGCTGGTGCTACCGGCACGTATAAAGTCCGGGCACAGTTCATATGCATAACGAATACGTTGCATAATTTCCTGTGCGCCTGTATATTTGTGTGCGGCGATTAGAATAGTTGAATCTGGATGAAACATAGCATACCATAACAAGTAGCCCGCGGCACTGGTTGTTTTGCCCGTTTGTCTTGGCATTAGACTCACAGAGAATCTATAATTGTGATATGTATGTATTAGTTTCTTTTGATACTCAAATGGATGATACAGCATTTTACCCTTGGTAGGATGCTGGATGTAAAAATAATGATCCATGAAGTATGCCGGGCCCGTGACAGGATCGGCACACTTTGCAAATTCTATAATTTGCTGTTCTGTGTAGCTTTCCTTTCGGTTAGCGGGTTTAACTAATACGCCTTCTAAACTTTTAGCCATTTGTAATAATTACTCATATAAGTATATTTAATGTCAGACACACTACTACTAAATTCTAATTACGAGCCAATTAGTGTATTACCTTTAAGTGTTATTAATTGGCAACACGCTATCAAACTAATGTATCTGGGCCGCGTTCACGTGCTTGAAACATACCCAAATTGGATAGTACACTCAGAACGTTTAGCCTTAAATGTTCCCAGCGTCTGCGTGACTAAAGATTACTTCCATTACAAAAAGTCTGTTAAGTTTAGCCGTTATAACTTGTACATGCGCGATTTGTTTAAATGCCAATACTGCGAAGATGTTTTTGACTACGAAGAACTAACAATCGATCATGTCGTTCCGCGAAGTGCTGGCGGCAAGACTGTCTGGACTAACTGTGTAACCAGTTGTAAAGCCTGCAATCATCATAAAGGCAGTAAATTAATTAAACCTAAAATTGCTCCATATCGTCCCGATTATTATTCGTTGGTTAGTAAATGGAAAACAATGCCATTTACTGTCAAGGATGAAGCGTGGAACAAATATTTGGGAGTGTTAAAGGCTGTTGCCTAATCTTTCCAACGGTTAATGTCACGAGCTACTCGAGGAGCAGGTGCATCACCAATTGGCTTTTCGCCTGTTAAGTAAGGCTTAGAGAACCATAGTCTGAACCACTCTGGACTACCAGGTTGTATGTGGTTCTCTTTTTCCATCTTGCGTTTTTCCATGCCAGTGATACTTATATTACTGCCCACTGGACTCATTGATGCTTGATCGGAACTGTTTGGTGTGTCTATTGCAGGGTCATGTCCGCCAGCACTATAGTAGTCCTCAAACAAACCACTAAGTCCGGCTAACTTACGCAACTCTGCTAAATCTTTTGAATCCATAATAGCATCAGCTTCACCTGTTTCACCTGGTGAGACAAAGTCCGCTGATGTTATTCGATATTCTTTCATTTTTTTGTACGTACACGCACAGGACTAACTTTGTGTACTGTGTCAACTTCTGTTGATCCATCTGGTGTTAGCTTGGTATGATTAGCTTCCCAACCAAATGCTTTAGCGGCTTGATCAAGTATAGCACGTTCGCCTTCGCTGTAGGCAGCAGCAATCAAACTTTGACCATTTGGGCCATCTTTGTTTGGCTCATGTTCATATTTGCCATCGCCAGCACCACCTAAAAAGTAGGCAGCAAAACGCCAAGGATGATATGGACTTGAGTTATCTAACTTATGATGACTACGTAGGCCTGGAGTTGCCGATTGATGGCTATCGGGGATACCATCGTTGTTAGCATCATCACCAACTTGGCTTTTACTTTCAAAGATGATATCTTTTATTTTCATTTTTGAATTTTGATGCTTTCGTATTGTTTCATCAAACTACGGCTTAATGATTCCATTGGGTTGTCGCTAAAGCGAGCAGCACCATTTTTGCTCATTTTCTTTTCTTTACCAGCAACTTCACCGTCGCCACCTTTTAACATCACATCAGCATCTTCAATTTCTTCTTCTGGTGTGTTATCTAATTTAGCTGGCTCTTCAAAATCTGTATCGCCATAGTCTTTGCCTTCGGTAGCAATACCAGCCAATGAAGCAATATCTTTTAATGTAGTTACGCTTTCTTTAACTGGATATTCTTTGCCGTCAACTTCAAAGCTATCTTTGTGTTGCATTTTGGCTTTAGCTAATGCACCGCTAAACTCATTGCCTTCGTTACATGCACATGGTTTAGCATTGCAAGTAGGGCAAGTGCCTTCGTCTAAGTTTGAAGTATCTTTGTATGTTTTACCATCCAAATCAAATTCATCACCTTTTTCAGTCTTGGCTAATTTACCAGTAAACGCATTGCCCTCATCGGCAATTTTTAAACCGGCTAATTTAGCTAATTCATTTAATTCTGATTCCATTGTTACGTCCTCGCCAATGTCTGAGTCATGACTAATACCAGTATCTCTGGCAAGTTTAGCCAATCCTTCACGTGAACTTATGTTGTCTGCTTTAACAGCGTCAAGGTCACCTTGTTTAATCATCCAATCTGCATCACCTGTTGCTTTACGTTGGTAAGCAGGGATCTGCATTTTCTGTTGTGGAGTAAATGCTTCGTCTGTTGTTAACTCTTGATTCAATCGATCTGAGATCCATTCGTATGGGTCGCCGGTACGTGCTTTGGCTGTACCATATGGCATTTCACCATTGTCCAAATAGTAATCATACAAAGCATGATACAGATCTTCATCCATATCGTGTCCTTGTTCAAACTGTTTAACTTCGTGTTTGAAACGATTTAAAATATGTTCTAATGTTTCGCCGCTTTCATCAATCATACGGCCTTCCATGATAGCATTAAAGCGTTGTGCTAATTTGCTTTCGCTGGCACTCTGCGCTTTACCTTTAACTTTGTCCTTGCCTTTATCAGCTTTGGCCTTGTCGTGTGCTTTATCACTTACACGACCAAATAAATCATGTGGCATCTTGTGTTTGCTTGAGAAAGGTAACTTGTCGCTGGACTTTTCACCTTCAGCTTTTTTAGGACGACCGCGTGTTTTCTTTTCGCCTTTGTCTTTTTTAGACTTCTTGCTGTCTTTATCGTCCTCATCATCGCCGGTAAAGTCTTTGGACTTGTAGTATTCTGTACCATATGTACCGGTGTGTTTTTTATCTTCATCCATATGTTCGTGTTCGCAAGAACAACTTTCCATTGGCATGCCACATTCCATACATTCTTCTGCGTTAATCTTTTTACCAATTTCGTGTGCCTTGGTAACAACTTTCTTTGGCAAGTCGTGTGCAGGAGTTTGTTCAATGCCGGCCTTTTTCTTAGCAACTGCCATGCCAACAGCAAAAGGATTTTTTGCTTTCTCTGTAGCAAATGCTTCAGCCAATTTGGCTTCAATACGTGCTACACCTTCTTTAACACTACCACGTGCTTCTACGTTTTCGTAGACCTTGGCTGGTTGTTGAATTGGTTCTTGTTTAGGAGCCAACGCCTCTAAAGTTTCAAGAATATTATAAATGTTGTTAGAGTTATTGTTGCTCACGATTAACGGCCCTTCATTGGATTAGATACTGCTTGTTTGTTTGTGCCAACTGGACTTGTATCGCCTGTTGGTAAATCATTTGTAGTCTGACCTTTTTTGCCTACAAATATTTTATCAGCGTTTGTGTCATTGCCGCTGACTTCAAAATTCTTACTTAAATTTTTAGCGTCGCTTAATTCTTTAATTAAACTTGCAACACGACCTTGGCCTACTAACTCTTGTGAACCTGGTTCGTCTTTTAATTCTGGGTTATTGATAATAGGACCATCTTCGCCTTGGCTAACAATCTTGGCTTCTACTTCATCTTCTTGCAAGTATTGATCATTAGTGTATACAAATACACAATCAGATTTAATCTGAGCACGGTTAATAACCAACTGACGAATTTGTTCGCAGATAGTTGGATACTTAACAGCTACGTCAATGATGCAACATTCGCATGGGCCCAACTTACCAAATTCGCGATGTTCTTGAATTGGTAAATTTTTTGGCTTACTAATTGTTTCAACTTGATACGCATCAATAGCATCTGTAATACGTGCTAACATGTCAGCATCTACGTTACAATTAGCAATTTTAATTTTGAACTCAAACAGCTTGCCTGATTCAAAAAAGTAAGATTGAAAATTTTTAATCATAATAATAGGTCCTATATGGTATATTTATGCGTGTTTATTTCTTTTGGCTGGCAAGTATCTGTGCTAAAAGTGCATTACGGTCTAATACAACACCTTTGCCCTCTACCGGCTCGTCTTCGCCGGTATTATTATCTTTGGCAATTTGGTGATCTAATTTGGCCTTGGCTAATTGTAACTGTACCATTTTTAGCTTTTTATCTAACTTGGCAGTTTTAGCTGTAATTGCATGCCCCATCATGTTGCTGGCTGTTTGTAATATAACACCGGCAAAACGTGGATCTACATTCATACCTAAATCCATTAGGTCTTCTGCTTTGCTCTGTGCTAATTTTGCTAATTCGTCTAATTCGTTATCACCGGTCTCCAAGTCCCTAACACCAGGCAATGCGGCATCAATTTTGTCGATTGCGGAGTCAACTTGGGTGATAATATCGCGGTTTTCGGCAACTAAGGCCTGCGATTCTTCCACAGTGGTATTCTCACTGGGTAAGTTAAAGAGATCTTCTAATTTTTTAGTCATACCAATATTTATTGGCGTGACCCCTGGGCAAACATATCTTTTTCAGTTACAACTCGAAACTTTAAATTATTGGCTTTACAATAGGCATTGGCTGCTTGCCATTTACACATGTTAAGAATAGCGGCTGCTTGGGCACGTTTATTATTGCCGGCAGCTTCTAATGTAGTTTCATGTGCTGGTTTAATTTCTATAAGCTCTGCATGTTGTTGGCCCTTGGAGTCAACATATACCATAAAAAAATCAGGTACATAAATGGTATTTTTGTTAGTAAACGGATTACGATAGTTGATGTGTATAGCTTCGTTTGCCCACTGTAATATTGCAGGGTTGTTGTCGCAAAAACGCATAAACGTATGTTCCCAACTTGAACGATAATGCGGGGTCTTTTTGCCTACGTATTTTTCAGGGTTTAATAATTGATAAAAGCCGTTGGCGTATTTGCTCATGCTAAAATTGAACGTTGAATATATTTGTTTAAGATTGGTTCGTTACGAACAGCTAAAAAGCTGGTCCCAACTCGATTTAAATTTAAAAATGTTGTTAGATATAAAGTAAGATCACCCTTAGGCAAACGAGTAAACTGTTGTAATGTTTGCATAGGATCAATTTGCTGTGCAATACTTGTATAGATAACCGCACTGGCTAAAAGCTCTGCCGCAGCACGATTGCCGTCGGTTTGACGTTCAAAATAACCAATGATTGCATCTTCTTGGTTAGAGCCGATGGTACCAAGATTAGTAGTTAGATTGTTAAAATATTGTTTTGTGGTACTACCATTGTTAATAGTAACGGCAGATAAGTTTTGTACAGTAGACATTTATTGAATCCTTTAAATTGACCAATCACCAGTAGGTGCGTCGCCGGAATCTGCCACTGGACTAAATGCCGACTGAATTGAGTCTGCGGCACTACTTGCTAATGAGCCCACTTCAGTTGCTCCGCTGGCAATCAGGTCTTGAGCCTGACTTATGCCAGTACTGATAAATCCACTGGCTGCATTAATTCCCCCGTTAATAGCTGAATTAATAGCACCGCCTGCTAACCCAGTGATTGAATTTAATGTACTACCAAGTGGGTTTCCGTAGCCAGCAATAGACAGACCATTACTGCTTGCGCCTCCGCCAAAGTTAAAATTGGCTGCGCCCGGTGCAGAAAATTGACTATCAATGCTGGGTATCTGTGAAGGGTCTGTACCTTGGAGGTAATAGGGACTACTACCAGCACTTCCGCTGTTGCCGCCGCCTAATAGACCAATGATACCTGCTCCACCGCCTAACGATTGTTCTACAGCACCCACTACCGTTGGTACTGTTAAGTTCTTAAGTGGATTATTACCTTTAGATATACCCAAGGCAATCTGATTTAGTAATCCGCCAATGCCACTATTAGCACCTGCACCAGTGCCAGTAAATGGAATACGGCCGCCTGGTAATTGAACATCACCCGTCTTGGGTTGTGTTCCGGTTAAGCCACCAACAATGGTTCCAAGTGTTCCGCCAAGACCGGCGCCACCTGTTAGAGAATCAACCAATGAACCGGCCAGACTTGGGATACCCAATGGGCTTGGTGTACTATCATAGTGTAACTGTGCAAAGTCTGTGTCTTGTCCAGATTCAATGGTACCGTAGTTGTATAAAACTGTTTCGTAGGACACAGTCATTGTGTGTTCCATTGTACCGGCATCACCAGAATTTTGGTGTTGACCGTGTTGGAAGGCTGTAATAGTAGGATTGATTAATACGTATTCTGTAAACTGTCGTTGATGCAAACTGTACATGCGAATACGCTGTAGTAATCTATCGGCACCTGTATTAGATCTTGTAAAGGTTGACGGAGTAAAACCCCAGTCGGCCGTTTGTATTGCATTATATTTTGTTGCTTGTAAATATTTTTCTGGTGTATAATCGCTGTCTCTATAGTAGTAACTCATGTAGTCATACCAGAGATCTCTGATAACATCCGAACTGTCATCATGGAAGGTAATTGTTACAGGATCGTACTTGATTTTATTTTGAACAATGTTAGGACGATTATAGGCATTGAGTGTTTTGGTATCAATGGTATACTTTGGTAACTGCATGGTTTTTACCAACATACCTGCTTCTAAAATTTCTGTTGCTGGTAGTCGAGTAATAGCCGGGTTGATGTCAAAGGCCACATGGAATAAAAATCCCATCTTTGGCGCAAGTCTATAGTTGCCATCAACAAATATTTTACTGGCGTGATTCCAGCCCTTGACATAATTGCCCAGGCCAGTGCCTTGATATACTTGTTGGAAAAAATCGCCGAATGCCACAGAGCTATCCTTATTATATTAATATTTATGCTCATAAAAAAGCCCGGATAAATCCGGGCTGTTGTTACCAAAAGTTTCTTCTGGATTAGCCTGTGATAGCACCAATTGTTTGACCAACCAATGTACCAACACCAACTCCAGTTGGGCTTTGTATCGCATTATCATAACGAATTGTTAATGCAATCATTGCCGCTTCATTTGTACCATAGTTCATGTCACCATAGTCAACTGTCTGAATAAAGCAACCAGCCAATTCCCAAGATTCAAGAACGGTTGGTCCATTGCTACCATTGTTAGTAGCGTTACCACCGTCAAGCATGTCGTAGTACATGATAAATTTGTAGTCAACACCAGAGCTTGCTGACGCTTGCTCTAAGAAGTCAAACTGTTTCTGTACTTGTTCGCCAACCATTTGTGCAATGTTGTTACCAGCATCGTCACGTAGATTAACTGTAATTGTTTGCCATTCTGGCTTACCTTGTAAGTATACTTTACTGTTGTATACATCAATAGGAATTTCTGCAAACTGTACGCTTGGACGTTTAATGTCTACTACCTGTTTTGTTAGTTCTACTAATTTGCTTGTAGTTACACCAAAATTGGCAAAAGTTGCGCGGAAGCGGAACTTTAATTTAGGCATTAACAGACCCTGGTTTGTTACACCACTAATAGGTACTGTAAAGTTACTTGCTGATGCGTATGCCATATAATTCTCTCCTGTTATTCTTATTTATCTATTTAGGCTTTACCTGAAGTTGGGTTAACTAAACGAATTGGGATATAGATAAACTCGATAGCCTTAGTAGGTGCAATCGCAATATCAATATATAATTGGTTTTGTGCGATAACATTTGGTGGATTGTTACTTGTATCACAAACTACTACATAGTCGTAAATACCACGTTTGCTTACTAAATCGTTTAAGGCATTTGAAATAACTGCGCCAACTTGATCACGTGTAATCTTATCGTTTGGCTCAAACAAGAAGCCGTTTGTTGCTGTTGATAAGAGTGTACGGATGTAGTTTACTAAGCGAGATACGTTTACACGATCCATTGATTCTGCAATTGGATCACGTGTCTTCTGACCCCAAACAACTAAACCAGTTCCTGGTAGAATTGTAATTGGGTTAATCTTTAACTGATACAATGCATCACGTAGACCTTGATTTACACCAGTGCGATGGAACTCGCCTGTTTTGTAATCAACATAACCTAAGTCAGTTGCATTGTCAACTAAACCACGACGTAAACCTGCTGGAGCAAACCATGGATATGCCAAGTTGTCGTTGTGTAAGTATGTACGCAGAGCGATGTGGCTTGGTGGAACCATGATTGTGTTACCAGACAAATCTGTGCTTAACGCACTTGGCCAGTAAACCGCGCAATATGGATCATCTGTTGGTAAGCCGTCACCGTTTGTGTCGTTACTCCAGTTGTTTAGATCAACTACATTAGTGCTCAACGACATTGGTGTATCACCAATGATGAACGCTGTGTTTTTGCGATCGTTGTTTAGAGCAACCATGTTAGTAATCAACTCTGGGTAACCAGGTGCTGCTAACAAGCTAAATCCAAATTGATCTTCACGAATTTGTGTATTGGCTTCAACTGCGGCATTCATTGCAGAAACAATTAAATGACGTTGTGCATAGTGACCAGCATTTGGGCTACCATCATTTTTCAAGCCACTTGCTGTTACCCAAGAAGCACTTTGCAATGGTGACCAGTATGCTGCCATATCTGGAGGTGTGTTACCTGTGTTGCTACTTTGGCTGGAAACATAAATTGTTGAGCCATAGTAAACTTTATCACCGTAGTTGTATGTTGTTGTAGAGCTATAGTCGTTAACCATGAATGATTCTGCGTTGAAGTAGTTAGCTACATAACGCTTGACATTGTAACCCGAACGACGTGTGTTAAACAATAGAACACCACGTGGATATAGTTCTGGGTTAGGTGCGTCTAAATCAACATAGTTACTGTATAGCAATGATGCTACTGGATCTTCAGTGTTAACTGCTGGATCTGTTGTACCACCGTTTGTAGTGCCGCTGGTTAAGCCGCTTAATGCGCCATCCCAACGTGCATCAGCAAATACAATACCATTAACGCTTAGTGCATCGCTGTTGTCAATTGCTACCCAAGTTGTACCGTTCCAACGGTTCATCTTAGGCCAATTTTCTAAATCGCTTGTGTCTAACCACAAGTCACCTGGTACTAACGGACTTGTTCCGTTGCTTTGTGTAGTTGGTGCTGTGAATTCAACAATAACACCATTGGCGTCTGTACGAGTTAAGTTATAACCACGTGCATCTGCACTTAATGTTTTGTAGCCAACCCATTTTGTACCTGTGTTGATCATAACATCAACAATAGTAGGATCGCTGTAGTACCATAATGTACCATCTGCAGGATCTGCTACTGGTAAATCAATGTTAGGTTCATACATTAATGCTGAGAAGCCAGATAAAATACGAACTACGTTTGTAGAATCGTTACCACCATAGCTTCTAACACCTTCAACTGCTGATGTGAAACCAGCCAAGTATGGCAAGTTTGGTTGACCAGCAATCTTAGACATAATAATTGTACCACCAGCCAAGTGTTTAACTGTAATAGTACCTGTACTGCTGTTTACTGAAGCAGTAATGTAGCCTTGTAAACCGCTACCAGGTGTACCAACAGCAGCTTGGATGCCTGATACAAAAGAAGCAGCAGTTGCAGCAGAAACTGTTACAGTTACAGTAGTAAATGTATTTGTTCCTGGTGTTGTTGCTTTTAATGTAAATGTACCAGTGCTTGAACCAAATCCTGGAGTTACACCAGTAATAGCCAATTCACCAGGCATGCTTCTAACCATTGGTGTAAAGCCAGCAATACCTAAATTGTCTGTTGTTGCATCATATGTGTTTTGGTCTTCGTATACAAATAATGTACCAACACCAATTTGTGAACCACCACCAACGTCTAAATCGCTAATGGCATTTCCTTCACTTGTATCTGCTACAGCAGCCTGTGTAGTCCATGTATCAGTAGTTGCGTTGTATTTCTTAAAGACTAAGTTTGAGCCACCGCCCAATTTACCAGACTTTAGCCATACTGCGCCGTTGGCTTGTGGTGCTGAATCGTTCATTGTCCAAGCAGGTACACCAGCATAGTTGCTGAATTGAATCTGTGGAGCATAGAATCTGTAGGTACCATTGGATACGAATTGTGCTGGGGTAATAATACCAGCTTGTACCCATAAAGAGTTTGAAACTACGGTTGCTGCTTCAACGATTGATAATACACCAGTACCACTGCTGGCAAGATCGTTAGCAAACAAACATAGCTTGCTGTCTCTCTTAGCAGCCTTAACACCTGCAATCGCAAGACCGTTGATACTGCTTATAACAGAGTCAATGTTTGTAGTTGTTAAAGTAATTGTAGTTCCGTTGATACTACCGCCAGTTGCTACAGTATTTGTAAATGTAGGATTTGAAACTGAGCCGGTTGCCACTGGCAAATCGTTTTGCCATTCTTTAGAACCTACTAATTTCCATGCATTGTCTGAACCTTTGTGATATACTCTATTGTTGTATGCACCAGCTGTGTTAGGTGTTGTAACAATAGCATATTGTCCAACTGCACCAATGCTGTTCTTTGGCTTTGGTTCTGCTGCTAATGTAATTGCTGTACCATTGTAAATGGCTGTAGCATCTGCTGTGTCTACGTCACCTGCAGATGTAATTAAAATTGGCTGTTGGTTTGTAAAGCTCTGTGTATCAGCTGACCACTCATAGATACCCCATGTAGTGTCTGCTAAATCTAACCAATATGTACCGTCCATAACTTTACCTGTTGGACGTACACTTGTTCCGTGTAAAGCGTTTAGATCGATGTCAGCACGAATAGCATATAGTTGGTTGCCCAAGCCCAATGCTGAGTAAGCTGCCATTAAACCATATTCGTTTAGTTCATTACCATGCAATGGTGTGCCAGCCGAACTTTGTAAGAATGTTGGATAACCAAGTGCCGTGATCAAATCACGTTGACTTGTAAATATTTGCAGTTTGTCTGCGTTAGCTTTTGTTGTACCTGTAGCTACTGTACCACTTGGATTTAATTTGTCTTGTGCTGTAGCAAGAACGACAAGAGGTACTGTACCAATTGCTGATGATACGTACTGGCTCTGGTCTGTTACTGTTATGCTTACGCCTGGGGATACTAATGCCATAGTAATGTTCCTTTTAAATACTTGTTATTGATATTTATATGTATTGATAATTTTTGGGTGGTTATGATGCCCTTTGCAAAGGTTTGTGGGTAAATACACCATGTCAGAACGTAAATTATGCCCTACTTGTAACCAAAGACCTGTTGCTATTAATTATCGCAAAGGATTGGTAACGCACTACCGATCACATTGTGACGTATGTAATCGAAAAGGCAAGAGAGTACGTATAGCACCACCAGCCTGGCATCGAGCTGGATATACTAAAAAGACCGTTTGCGAAAGATGTGGGTTTAAAGCAAAACACCCAGAACAACTGGGTGTATTTTATGTAGACGGAAATTTAAAAAACAACAACTGGCTTAATTTAAAAACTATATGTTTAAACTGTCAGCAAGAGGTTTATAAATCCCGGTTGAGCTGGAAGCCGGCGCCGCTTGCACCAGATTTTTAATGTTAGTATACAGCTCTTCAATAGTACCGTTGTTGTCAATTTCATAATCAAACTCTGTACCAATCCAAGCAGTTTCGCTAACGTGTACATCAGGATATGCTGTTTTCATATTATCAAAGCCACCAAGATTTGATTCAACTGCTAAGTCGTACCACTCGGGTAACGGGCCACGTTTAACCCAGACAATTCGTCCGCCAGCACGACGAATACTTTGAATTTCGTTGGGGAATCTAACATCGCTAATAACAGTATTATCGCTACGACGACTTAGGCGAGCTTCTAAAGCAGCAATCCAAATATCATCATGGAACGCTTTACGACAAACTTCGGTGCCCCAATATTGTAAGACCCAACGTGGGGTTAGGCCAGGCATGTTGAGTCGATTAGCCCACCATGGATCCACTTGTTCGCGCCAGGCCCTGGCTTCGGGAGTGCGGCCTTCGAGTAGCTCTCGGTCCCAGCCAAATACAGCGGCCACTGCATCTTTAAGTGTGCCAGCAAAGCTATCACGTCTATAGCCATGGAAACCAACCAAGTAGTCAGCAATAGTGTCTTTACCTGAACCAATAAACCCGCAAACGCCGATGATCATAAAAAAGCCCTCTGTTATAAGGGCTATTTTTACATAATTTTTGAATAATGTCAACTATCCAGTTATCCAAGTTAATGGTTGGCTACCATCAACGTACTGGCGTAACTCATTTTCTAATGTTTCCATTTCAGCATTGGCTTCTTGTTTGAGAGCATCACCGTTTAGGCTTGTACCGCCTTGTGGTCCGGCAATTTGAGCAAACTTACTACGTGCTTCGCCAATGATACGTTTACAGAAACTATATGCGTACTCTTGGATCCAAGGGAAAGCATAAGTGTCGCTAAAAATCATTTGATCCGGTTTGGTATTGTAAATCCAAAGTAGCACAGATTCATATGGGTTTTGACCAGCGTCGTTTGTATTACCAGCATAACCATGTGGCATCTTGCGAACGATGGTTAATTTTTTAGTAGTTGGGTTAAATGTAAAGTTCATAAAGCCACCAAACATACGCATGGCTAACTTTTGATAGTCAACAAACAATTCGTAGTTGGTTAATCCGCCTACACGACCAGCTACCAACATATAAGTGTTTAAGTAGCCCGATGCAAATGGTTCAAATTGGCTTGCTGTTGTTCCTGTAACGCTGCCGATACCACGACGGAAACAAGCACGAACGTTTTGAATTTCTGGCGGTAGTATATACTCTTGTGTTTCTGGCAATAGGTCCAGGAACGCATAACTTTCTTCTACAGAGTTCTGAGCACGTTGGCGATATTTAACCAACGCTTGCTTGATACCCATCTCGTAGTGTTCTTTATCTAACTCAACATCAACAATGCCATCACCTAAACGCATACGAATGTAGTCGGTAATTTCAGCACGTTTAGCATCGCTTGTAGGAAGAGAGTTTGGATCAAACTGTATAGGACCCGGACCTGTTCCTGCATTAGGGTCGTAAAGACTTTTCGTTGGTAAGCTACCAAACGCTGTTAAGTTACTGTCTTTTTGGGGTGTGGTATTTGGAATACTGTATTCAGCCATTGTATTAGTCCGTTATACAGTATTTATATATCATGCTGTCTTAAGCAATACTACGTCTGCACTAATACGCCCGTTGAGCTTGGTTTCTGTAGCTTTGATACCATCCATAAACTTGCGTAATTCTACCTTGGTAGCCTTGGTAAACTCACGCAACTTTTCTTCGGGTTTACGAAGTGTTTTAGTAATGGATTTATGTTCGTCATAGCCAGTGATTGTGGTACCTTTAACACTCAATGGCCCTTGTAGGCTATCTGCAATATATTTGCCCAGCTTACGGGTTTTAACATTGTAAACCCAAAGTTCTTGTGCGCCAACAATATCTGCTGGATTAACTGAAACAATTTTAAGCGACTTGTCTTCTTTGGCGTATTTGAGTTTGGCAACTTGCTTTTCTTTGCTTACGCTACGTGGAGCACGAACTTTCTTAGTAGCTTTCTTGACACCACGATACTGAATAATATCATTCAGGATTTGATCAATAAAAGTAAAGATACGCTTGAAGTCAGCGGCTTTGTAGTGGCTGTAACCTTCAACCAACTGTTCGTCTTGTTTTTCAAATGCCGCTTTAAGCTCGTTAAAACGATCTTGAAACAATACTTCGTACTTGCTCAGTTGACTCTGCGGAACATTATTAGCAACCAAGAAGTCATAGGGTTTAAATTGATACTTAGGGTTAGCAATAAACTCGTCGTAGTGTCCTTCGAGTTCGCCAATGGTTTCACTGGTTTTTTCATTCAAACGGTCTTGAATAGTAGGAACGTAGGCCTTGGGCTTTTCTTCTACTACCACTTCTTCGGGCACAGAAAATTTAATAGCACGTTCAATTGCAGAATCAATATAAGTGATGTGCTCGGCCAACAACGGCATACCTTGGCGGTGTGCCATAATCAAACTACAAACTGTCATTTCTGTAGCACGGTCTGGGCTACGTTCATAGAGTTTAACTTCTTCTTTGGTGAACTCATGATTGTTTTTCAACCACTCAACTACATATTTTTTAAGATCTTTTTGATTGTAAAAATAATTGTAGTAGTAAAAACTTTGGCGTAGATGATGCTCGAACTGCTCTTTGGGCATGGCCAGGGCACGTTCGGTGTCCCAGGCCGGTTCGCTGCCAGTGTACTTTTCATCACCAAACAGCGGATTACGAGTTGCTCGTACTTTTGCTTTTACTGCTTTACCATTAAGTTTGACCATGTCTTTCCCTTACTAAAGGTTTATATGCAAATCTGTTTCCATGTGCATCATACAATGCCATGTGCTGTCGCCAGCCAATTGTGTCTCTCTCCAACCAAAACCAATCCAGTGCTTGTTTATCTAAGTCGCCCCAGATATTCATAGCCCGGATGTTACCAAACAATTCTTCTTCTGGTAGTAATTGTAACATATTTGCCATTAGATGCCAATCGGTATTGTAATCAAAGCAAATGGTTACTATAGTACTTTCGTAGTACTTTAGCCACTCGTTAAGTTCTTTTGCAATCGAATAATAATTACCCACAATACGATTAGGGTGTTTGCCCAATAAAGGTAATACTATTTCTTTAACAAAATCACTACAAACTTCTTGCCTGTACTGGGTACTTTCTGCATAAAATTCCCTACCATTTTCGTCAACTAATCCAATGGATATTAAGTCGCACTCTGATTCAGGAAAATCTGTAAATTCTGTATCCAAAAATATCAACATAAACAATTATAACAGTTTGGGAATATTTAGTCAACCAAAGGTTAGTGGGCACTAACTTATTAATGTAGCAAATGTCAGGTACGATTCCAGTAAATGTAATCCGTCTTTTAATGCAGTTTCTAACTCTATGTATTTTACCGTTTTTTTGCCCAGTCTACGGCAAACGACATCTTCTTTACTCATGTCTTGCCATATGATGCTACAATTTTTCCAAATTTTTTTAAGATCATTGATCTTTTCTTGATCCATTGGCAAACGGATAATTTGAAAAAAAGCTTCGTCTAAACGGTGTTTAATATCCATGTCCATTTTGCTATTATATGATAAAATCCATTACAAGTCAAATCCATAAATACTACAATATAGGATTAGCTATGCCACGTTTAAGCCTTTGGAAAGACGGTCAACACACAAACGATTTTAAATTTTTCGATCGCAGAATTTCGGAAATGTTTACCGTTGGCGGCACAGGTATTTTGCTTCACAAGTATTTAGGCGTTAATGCTCAAGGACTGCAACTTACAACAAATTCTGCCCAATTAACGGCAAACAATGTTTTAACTTTTCCAAGCACCAGCTCTGTTAACTTAGGCGATACAGTTACCGGATCTGGCATTCCAGCAAATACCCGAGTCATTGCCAAAGATGCTTCTACAGTAACTTTAAGTGCCAATACCGCAGCTGTTGTTGGTATGGGTGTTACTGTTGGATTTAGTGCCGATGCTACTCAACCCAGTTATACAAATCAAAGCGAACAAAATATTCAAGACTTGTTATGGACTGAAAACCGAGATCGCAAATACGACAGAGATGTTTACAAAATGCGTGGTATCTACCAACGTGGTGACCAAGACTTTGATCTAACACAATTTGGTTTATTCCTGGCCACTGGCACTTTGTTTATGGTATTTCATTTACGTGACATGGTAGACATGATTGGTCGTAAACTAATGGCCGGCGATGTACTTGAATTAGAACACCTTAAAGATTATGACGCACTTAATCAAGATGTACCAGCTGCGTTAAAAAGATATTATGTAGTAAGTGATGGATCATTTGCCAGCGAAGGCTTTACTCCAACTTGGTGGCCACATTTATGGCGTGTTAAACTTAATCCATTAGTAGATAGCCAAGAGTACAAAGATATTCTTAACAATATCATGGCTGGCAATAGTAACACACCAATTGGTCAAATTTTAAGTACATTAGATACTAACTTAGCCATTAATGATGCTGTTATTGCACAAGCTACTCAAAATGTTCCTCAGTCAGGATACGATACCAGTACATTCTATGACCAAATAGGTATAGAAATATCTGCTAAACCTACTACAGCCGACGATGGACTTGATCGGGCTGATGAAGTACACGACACAGCCGACGAAGGATATAAATCCCCTACAGCACCACTACCCGGGTATGTTGCAGGAGGTGCCTTTGCACCCAATGGTTTACCAATGGGAGTTGGCATTGTCTTCCCAGTAGCGCCAGGCGAAGGCGACTTCTTCCTACGCACAGACTATCTACCAAATCGAGTATTTAGATTTGATGGCCGTAGATGGGTAACTTACAATGATGTACAGCGTACAAGCCTAACGCAAGGTGCCGGTAATAATACTTTAATTGGTACGTTTGTAAATGATACTAAGACCTGGACTACTGTTGATGGTGTTACTATGCCAGAACGTCAGAGTCTAAGTCAGGCACTTAAACCCAAGGCAGATAATTAATGACCGCACCAAGTAACTATTTCTATGATGGACAGATTCGACGTTTCATTAGTCAGTTTATTCGCATGGTTTCAAATTTCTATGTAGAATTTGGAGCTGACAGCAACGGCAACGTAACCTATCAACGTGTACCTGTTATGTATGGTGATCCAAGTCGACAGGCTTCACAAATTATCCGTGGTAACAGCGAGAATACACTAAATGCTGTGCCGGCAATGAGTGTTTACATTGATACGTTAAACTATGATCAAACTCGTTTACAAGATCCAAGTTTAGTACAGAGTATGCAAATTCAACAACGTAGCTTTGATCCAGTTACCGGAACATATGGTACAACAAAAGGACAAGCATTTACAATTGAACGTGTAATGCCTGCTCCTTATAAGTTAGGATTAAAATTAGATATTTGGACCAGCAACACAGAACAAAAATTACAGTTAATTGAGCAACTTAGTCAATTGTTTAATCCAGCAATGGAGATACAAAGCACTGACAACTATGTTGACTGGACCAGTTTAAGCTACACTCTATTAACTGATATTAACTGGACCAGCAGATCAGTTCCCACAGGCGGCGAAGAGCCAATTGATGTTGCTACACTAAAATTTGATTTGCCAATTTGGTTATCTACCAGCACTAAAATTAAAAGACTTGGGGTTATCCAACAAACTATGTCGTCATTTTATAATGCTGACGATTTGGTTAATCTTGATTTTAGTCTACTGTCTCCGCAACATTTGGTAACCAGCGTTGGTGGGTATGGTGTATTACTAACCAGTAGTGAGATGAGTGGTACTACATACTATACCTTACGTTTATTAAAACAGTCAGACGTACAAACAGAAAATTACACAGCAAACAATAAGTGGGATTTATTATTCAGCCAATATCCCAATTTTAAATCGGGCAGTAGTGAAATCAGATTACTACAATCTAACGGATACGAAATTGTTGGAACGGTATCTGTTAATCCAACTGATCCGTATGTACTGTTGTATTCCCCAGATCCAAGAACTATACCAGCAAATACCTTGAGCCCGGTCAATGCCATTATTAACCCCAGAAACGTCAATACCAACGATTATGATCATATAAACGGACTTACATTATTAACTCCTGCATCTGGTACTACCTATTTGTTATTAGACGATATTGGTAGCTTTAGTAATCCACAAGGCGCGGTGGGCTGGAGAGGGGCAGATGGTAAAGATTTGGTAGCCCATGCTAACGATATTATACAATATAATGGTTCGCATTGGGTA
>Ga0007876_1000110_pt1 | contig 34941 bp, 39 predicted proteins | sample CryBogCBH24Aug09_FD_70958 | JGI IMG/M metagenome (GOLD analysis project Ga0007876, IMG submission 70958) | Freshwater microbial communities from Crystal Bog, Wisconsin, USA - CBH24Aug09 | ecosystem: Environmental > Aquatic > Freshwater > Lake | place: Crystal Bog, Wisconsin, USA | collected...
GGTCCAGATCTAGAGGATCACATTGCACGTCTTATGGCTACCCAGGCTGGTAACGATATTGAGGATACCCTTATTAACGGTACTGGAACTGGTTCAGGTTTGATGTCAGCTTTCGCAGGTTTCCGCACATTGGCTCTTAACAACGCACACGTTGTAGACGCTAATGGATACGGACTTGATAAAACAGTCTTTAACCAAGCTATTAAGACCCTTCCACGTAAGTACAAGCAACGCCGTAATCAACTTCGCTTCTTCACAGGATCGAACTTGGTTCAGGACTACTTGTTCAATTTGACAGCTAACGCTGGCTCAGCAAACCCATTTGATATCGCTTCAGGTATCATCCGTGGTGATGTTGCAGCTAACGATGGTGGTCCAGGAACAGTAACTCCTTTTGCATTCGGTATCCCAGTTATCAACGTTCCGTTGATCAACGAGACCGTAGCAGGAGACTATTCTGGTGCTTCAGGTTACCATGGTGATGTCCACTTGACATTCCCACAGAACTTTATCATCGGTATCAAGCGTGATGTAACAGTCTATCGTTTGTTCCAGCCAAAGAAAGACACAATTGAATACACACTATTCATTCGTGTTGGTTGCGTAATGGAAAACTACGATGCACACGTTATCGTCAAGAACGTTAAGGTTGCAGGTTCTACTATGTCTTCTCCTTCATTCGGTTCCGCTATTAACGGCGCCAATGTAACAGGTGGACAAAACGGAAACACATACTAATTTTTAATTAGTTGCAAGGCGGGGAGTTACTTAGGTAGCTCCCTTAGCCATTTTCTGATATAATTAACAATGACGAGAGGAAGTCAAATGTCATTTACAGAATTAAAAATTGGTGAGTTGAGAAAAGTAGCAGATTCTTTTGCTATTGAAACTCAAGGATTAAAGTCAAAACAAGAAATCATTGCAGCTCTTGAAGAAGAGGGCATCACTTGGCAGATGTATGCTAAGTTTGATAATGCAGAAAAGCAAGATATTGAGATTCCAGAGAACGAGAAGAAAAAGAGAGAAAGTAAGATTATGTCAAAAGCAGCAAATCAGATCCTTGTAAAAATGGAAAGAAATAATCATTCATATCAAACAATGGGCTTTGAGTTTTCTCAAGAGCACCCATTTGTTGCAATGTCAGAAACAGATGCTCAAAAGATTTTTGATACTCAGGACGGGTTCCGTATTGCTACCCCGAGAGAAGCTCAGGAATACTACGCATAAATAAAAAATAGGGGGTGTTCTGATTGCAAACAATCAACACTAATAGTCAGGAAAAGATACAACTAGAAGTCTTTAATAATGGAGTTCTAGCCCAAGCGGATAGCCTTCCAACATTGTCAATATATGATGCTGATAATGATGCAAATCCAATAACAGGATTTTCGGGACTTAATGCCGTGGATGAAAACCCCGCTGGTGTTTATTCTTTCTTGCTTACCCCCGCAATAACAAATATTAACAGAACTTTGGAAATTCGATGGAGTTATACAGTAAATGGTGTCTCAACTGTTCAAACTGATTTCTACTCCATCGAAACTCCATATTCTACGGTTTCAGAAACTATAGACTTTCTAGGTTTTGGTTCAATCCCATCACAAATAAATTATATGGATCCAAAATCTATTGTCAGTGCAGAAAAAGTTGCAAGAACTATTATTGAAGGATATACGGGCATTAAGTTTTATACTTATTATGGTGCTCAAGAGATATATGCAATTGGTGGCAATACAATCCAATTGACAGAAAGAATGTTAAGAATTGATCAAATTTGGGAAAACCAAATATTGGTTTATGATGGAACTCAAAATCCAGTTTACGATACATTTGGATACAATACTGAAATAAGTCCAACAGGATACCAAGTTAGAATATGGTACCCAGCTTGGCCAGATGGCTGGAACAACGAGATGGACCCAGAGATTTATGAGTATGGTCGTTTTAGAGATGGATACTTATATAGATTTGTTGGTCAAGTGGGTTATAAGTATGTCCCAGAAGATATAAAGCTTGCTTCCATGCTTTTAATTCAAGATATTCTTTCAAACGATTATAACTGGAGAAATAAATATTTGTCTAAAGTTAACCTCAGTGAAATTTCATTTGAAATGGGCGGCGGAGCTTTTGACGGTACAGGAAATATTGTTGTAGACAATATACTTGATCAATACCGTAAAGCAAATATCGTGATAATCTAATGTTTACATCAAAGACAAATGGATCTTTTACTGGCTCTGTTTTTAATATGAAGGCAGATATCTACATACAAGAAAATGTTCAAGATTCAACGGGTGCCATAAAGCGTCAATGGTTATATGATAGAACGGTTCAGTGTAAAGTTGATCCAGTTAAAATGCGTGGTGCTTCAACTAGAAGTGATAATAAATCTTTTAGCAGGGGTTCTGATTTAACTTATGATGAAAAAATGCAGCTTAAAATGTACGGGTTTGAATTGCTTAGCAAGCGTTGGCGTGTCACCAATATTAGAACAAGTACAAATGAACAAATATTTGTTGAAGTAGATAAATATGATAAGCCAGACACTATTTTTGAAGTTACTGCTTCTCACGCTGTCCTAGACCCATTTGGAAAAATTGCTTATTATGAAGCAGTTCTTCTAAGAAGTGAAGTCCAAGATGACAGTCAAGCTTGAGGTTAATGCAGCTCAAATAGGCTCAGATCTAGCAGATTGGCTGGGCGGATTAGAAGAACTAAAAAACCCTTCTGTTTTAACTCAGCTATCAAAAGCTATATTTTCAATTACAGGTGAGAGATTTGTGATTGACGTTGATAACTATGCAAGACTTAATCCTAAAAAAATGCACCATGTTTATGAGTGGGGTCAAATAGGAAGTCCAGCGGGCAGACTTTTTGTCGTTGAAAGAAGTCAGATACTTTATGGAAACCTTGTAGTATCAACAAATTTTTTACAATCAAAAATGCCAGTACCTATAAGTCCAGAACTTTTGACTCCAGGAAAAACAGGCAAAGTTGTTTCAAGAAGAAACATATTTAGAAATAAGGCAGAAGTTATGGAATCAGGAACACCTGTTTCATTTTCAGCAAAAAGAGTTTTAGCTTTTATGGGAAATAATGGAATAACTTTTATAAAGCCAGGCACACAAGTAAATATATTACATCCAGGCGGGATCAACACTAAAAATGCTTTTGCTAGTTATATGCTTGAATGGTATACTACAAAAGCAAATACAGTTATGGATGCTTCTGGGTTTTATGAGTCTTTGGCTAATGATGTTTCAAATGCATTAAACTCAAGCACAGCTAAAGGAAGTCTTTCTGCTGTAAGAAATGCAGTTACAAATCTTGTAAATAAAGTTGATTTAGGGGCTACAATTAAATGACAATAGATTATTCAAAAATAGCTGCATTTGATGTAAGAAATGCTATATGGGCGGAACTTCAAAGAGTTGGTCTTTTAGATCCACAAGATTATTATGCTGATGGTTTTTCTGATCCACTAATACCTATAGTACCGTCACAACAAGTACCAGAATTCAACAACCTTTTGCCTGGTAAAACATATATAACCTATGATATTATTCAAAAAAATTATGGGGTTCAATGGTGGATTTCTGAAGAATCTATGGTTATGCAAATTATATCTAGAAGCAATTCACAGATTATATCTATTATTAACTTCCTTACAGATCTATTTAGAAGATATGAGCTTTCTGCTGCTGATATAAATGATGTGGCCCACGCTGCCAACAGCCCATTTAAATTCTTGTATTTTAAGCTGGAATCAGCTAATCCCGTCCAACCCTTTATTGATGAGGGCGGTTATATGAGTGGTGACATGTCCATAGGCTATACTTATACCCGTGAAGTAGATGAGGGCACAGCAACCAACACTGGGCGATATATCTAAAGTTTGAGTTATATCCGTTTGATGCTATGATTTTCTATGAGGAAGCACGTCATATTTTTTGGTTTAATTTTTAAAATAAATAAGGTGGTGAAATAAAAAATGGCTACAAGTACAAAAAACGTAATCGTTGGTGCAGCATCTCTATTCGTGTCTGTTGGTAACAGCTCAAATAACACAGGTCGCCCAACAACATATCAATCAGATCTTACAACCCTTTTGCCAACAAACACATCAGCACGTTCAGGACTTTTGAATCCTAATAACGGATATCGTGAAGTTGGATACACAAACACAGGTCTTGAAGTTTCTTATGAACCAACATACGGTGAAGTAATGGTTGATCAGCTTTTGGACGCAGCTCGTATTTTCAAGCAAACACTTAAAGTTTTGTTGAAGACCGAACTTACAGAAGCAACTCTTGAGAACCTTCAGTTCTCATGGGGTCAAATGGATTCATACTATGTTGCAAACTCAACTGGCTCAGTTGTAAACGTTCCAGCAATTCTTAATAATGATTCTAACGTTAACAGCACTCCAGATACTCCAGCAGCAACATTAAACATTGCAGCAGGTGCTTTGGGAGATGCTCCAGTAGAGCGTGTGCTTATTGCAGTTGGACAAGCTCCAGCACAAATTGGTACATCAAAGGCTTTCAATGATCCAGCATCTAACGGCGGTGCTACACCAGTCGTTTCAGTAGGAACAGGTTCTGTTACTACAGTTGCTCGTCAGAAAGAGCGTGTCTACGTTGCACGTCGTGTTGTTTCAATTGATACAACAATGCATGCTTTGAAGCGTGATGCAGCAACAGTGTTCCCAGTGAACTTCCGTTGCTTGCCTGATTCTGATCCAGCATACGCTGGTGCAGAATATGGTGTTGTTATTGATCGTGTCTACGGCACATTCTAAACAATACTAAATTACAACTTAATATAGATTTCAGACCCCTGCCGAAAGGCGGGGGTTCTGAGTTTGTTTATACTAATTATATTGGTATAATTTAACTAACAACAAAGGAGCTATAAATTGGCAACAACAGTATATGATACAGTAGATATTGAAATAAGTGATGGTTCAACCATTACTCTAAAACCACTGCCTATTAAACAGTTAAGAAAGTTCATGGAAGTTGTAAACTCCATGGGAATTGATGAAAATAAAACAGAGCTAGATGCTATGGACCAGTTTGTAGAAGCAGCACTTATATGTGTAGATGGTCTAGGAAGAAAAGATCTTGCTGATAAAGACAAGTTTGAGGAAGTTATTGACACTCCTACTATGATGAAGATTCTTGAAGTTGCTGGAGGTTTGAAGCTCACAGACCCAAACCTTCTGGGAGCGGCTCTAGTTGGGACGAACTAGATCTAAGCTCCTTAGAGTCTGAGATTTTTTCTTTAGGTCATTGGAAAAATTTTGATGAACTAGAGGAAAATCTTTCTATCAATGAACTTAATGCTTTGGTAAAAGCAATAAGGGAAAAAGAAGAAAGACAAATGAAGTTCTTTGCAGCAATCAATGGTGTAGACCTTGAAGAAGGTAATAAAGAGCCAGAAGATGTTGCAGCTCTTCGGAATGCAAATATTGCATCCAAAGAAGGCTTTGGAGTTGGCGAAGGCTTAGGCTTTATGTCAATGGAATAACAGGGGGTGAGAGCATAACTTGGCAAAGATAGAATTAAATATAGTTGCACTTGGCGACTTCTCTGCGGTTAATGCTCAAATAAAATCCCTTCAAGTACAAGTTGATGCACTTAATAAAGGTGTGGCGGGCGTAGGTTTAGGTCCGCAATTAACAAAAGATTTACAAGCAGCTCAGACAGCATTTAAAAATACAATGCTGTCTACTGGACAGTTTACAATGCAAACTGTTAAGATGGCTTCTGAAACTGAAAAGTTTGGCACAGCACTTGTTGCGGGTAAATTAAAACTTTCTGATTATTTCAATATAATTACAGGAAAAGCAGGACAAGCAACAGCATCAATGAATGCTCTTGCAGAATCCCAAGTAAAATTAAATAACTCTGTTGTAATACAAAATAAACAGGGTTTTCTAGATGTATATACCCCAACAGCATTTAATGAAGTAGCTCAAGCAGAAGACCTTGTTACAATGAAGGCAATGTTGATGCAGAAAGCTATTGATGGTGGATCAACAGCCCTTATCAACTTTGGTAAGAATACACAGTGGGCGGGTCGCCAATTAACAGTTGGTCTTACAATGCCTATGGTTATGTTTGGTGCAGCAGCAGTTAAATCATTCCAACAAACAAACGTAGAACTTACAAGACTTCAAAGACTTTATGGAGAAGGTCTTACTCCTCCATCACAAGCACAACTTAATCAAATATCTGGACAAGTTCTCCAGCTTGGGACTCAAATTGCACAAACCATGGGTATAGCCCAAACAGAAACAGTTAAAACTGCAGCAAATTTTGCAGCTATGGGTAAACAAGGTCAAGAACTTCTTAATATAACAACTCAAACAGAACGTTTGTCAAAACTTGGAGGAGTTGATTCTCAGCAAGCAACGGATGCAATTGTTGCTTTGCAAAATGTTTATAAAGTAAGTACTAATGATTTGGCAAATGCAGTTAACTTTTTGTCTGACGTTCAAAAGCAAACAACAATGTCGCTTACAGATATGACAACCGCTATTCCAAAAGTTGGTCCTATTATGGAACAATTAGGCGGAACATATAAAGATACTGCAGTCATGCTTCTTGCAATGCGTGAAGCTGGAATTCCAGCAGCTCAATCTGCCAACGCATTAAAGTCTGCAATGGCATCTATAATTGCCCCAACATCTGCAGCTGTAAAAGAGTTTGAGTCTTTTGGTATTAACTTAAACTCAATAAAGAGTGCTGGCGGACCAGTACAAATGATTCAAGCATTACAAGCTTCTCTTCAGAGTTTATCTCCACTTGTAAGAGAACAACTTATTGAAAAGTTATTTGGTAAGTTTCAATTTGCTCGTATTTCTGCTCTTATTGACAACTTTGGCAAGGCGGGGAGCCAAACAGTTAATGCATTAAAAGTTGCAGGAGCTACATCAAGTCAGTTAGCAGACTTGGCAAATCAAGAAATGAAGCAAGCAACATCTTCTGTATCTGCACAATGGACAAGAGCATTAGAAGGGTTTAAAGCAACACTTTACCCCATTGGACAAAAGTTTGTTGAAATGGGATCAATAATTTTGGGTGTTGCAAATAAAATCGGTAAAGCGTTTAGTAGTTTACCTTCACCACTCAAAGGCTTCTTTGGTTTTCTTGTAATAGGTGCAGCGTTAGCTGGACCTCTTATCATGTTAACTGGTCTTTTATCTAACTTTGCTGGCTATATACTTAAAGGTGTTGGTTTAGTAACAAAGCTTGCAAATGGCGGTATGAGCCTTAAAGAATTACTTACACCAGAGATAATTGCATCTCAAAAAGCAGCAGAGTTGTTTTCAAATCAAATAGTTAATGACGTTGATGCAGTAGATTTATTAAACCAAGCAATTGAAAGACTTACAGTTTCATTGTCCGAAATGTCAAGTGCAATGTCATTAGGCACTGGCGATATAGCTACAAAAACAGCAGCAGTTGCTGCAACATCAGCAAATCTTGCAAACGTAAATGGAGTGGGCGAAGGCGGGGTCACTGGCCCAGAAGGAATTTTTTATAGAGTTCAAAAAGAAGATTATAAATATGTTTCAACACCTACAGGACAAGCTTTAGGAATTACAAAACCTGCTATTAAATTAAAACCACCTACAGGTTTTTATGGTACTAACATAGATGGCCTAAATACAAGATTGGCAAACTCAGGTGTAACTGGTCAAGAAATAATAACCAGCATGACTTCATACACAAAAGAAATCAATAATGCTGTAACTAAATTTAAAACAAGCACGTCCGACTATCTAGATACTATTATTAAAATGAAAGATCAAGCTGGTCAAGGAATTGTTAGCGAAGAAGAAGCAAATAATTTAAAAGCTGAAATTAATAATGCTCTTCAAGCAGAGTTAATTGCTCTTGATGAAGCAGGAGTAAAAATAACTGATCAAAACAGTCCTTTGTTTTCAGTTTCAGATAGAATAATTCGTGAAAGAGCAGCAGCAACAGGTAATGCAGATATGCTTACTACGTGGGAGCAGGCAAATACTCAATATAGTGCTTATCCAGACTATGCAAACAGAAGCGGAAAAACAAATCCAATAAGCTTATCAGTACCTGGTCGTAACGAAGCTCAGATTGCTGCTTATAAAGCAGAAGGTGAAGGAAATGTTTTCTTTCATCAAGGCAATGATTTTTTCTTAAAAGCTAGAGCAAAAATTATAGAGCAAGCAAAATCAACTTATCAAGCAGCTGCAAATGCAATTAATACCGTTTTGGGTACTACAATCGGTAAAGATAAAAGCATTGAAGCGGCAGGAGTAAAAACTGGAGAGTCTTTCATAACTCCTATGCAGGCAACCATTGAGGCTGGTATGCCAGGGCTTGCAACAGCTTCGGCAGAGGCAATAACTGCAGAAACAAGTGTATTTAGCGAAGCTGCGGGGGTAGCAGGTGATGCTGCAGGCCTTACGTTCATGGAAAGAATGAAGAACAAGCTAACAAGCAATGGTGGTATGGGCATAGGCCTAATGCTAGGCGGAACCATGCTTGGTCAAACTATGTCAAGTAGCAGCAACTCTGCTATAAATACTCTAGGCTCTGGAGTTACAATGGGTGCAAATGCCGCTGGTATTGCAATGATGACAGGCTTAGCTACAGCGGCTGGACCACTTGCTGTTATCGCAGCTAGTGTGGCGGGAGTTACAGTAGCTACCAAAGAACTTATTAAATATATGGATGAAGTAAAAGCACATAATGCTGCTATATCATCTTCATTTAAAGCAAATTCTGATGCTATATCCGCATATGGCGGTAGCATGATAAATGCTACACAAGCAACATACAATTTTAATACTGGAACAAAACAAACTGCACAAGCTCTTTCTCAAACCGCACAAGATGTTGCAAATATTGCTAAATTAAAACCAACAGATTCTTTAAAGCAGATTGGTGATTTGTTGAAGGGCGGGACAGATGCAAAGGGCGTAATTGGCACTGTAGAACAGTATGCAGCAGCACAAGTAGCAAATGGAATGGATCCTTCTAAAGTTTCACAGATGGTTACAGATTTACTTACATATGCTGGACAAACACAGTATCTAAATGCCGCATTAAAAGAAGTAACAAAAAATACTCAAGATGTCTCTACAGCCACCGAGACCTGGCTTAATAAATTAACAACAACAAATGGTTTTATTCCTGTTACTTCAAGTGATTATAGCATGTTAAATACTCAACAAAAAGCTTATGCAGATAGCTTGCTTTCAACTTCAAATGTTATTTCAAATAGTTCAACACCTATTTCTACTGTTATAGCTAAACTACAAGCAATGAATACTTCTACACAAAATACTGTAAGTGCTGTTAATGCTTTAGCTGCAGCTTTATCAGGAGTAAATGTTTCAGCAAGTCAAGCTGTATCGCAGATGGGAACATTGGGTGCATCTGTACCTCAAATTATGGAGGTATTAAGACTAAATAATTTAGGTGTTGATACTTCAGCAATAACAAATGCTAAAACTAATAGTGGATTTGCTCAGGCTTTAGGAGAAGCAGTAACAAAAGATGTACAAACTACTGCTGCTTCAGAATATGATGCAGCATTATCTTCTGTTCAGTCTGCTCAAGCTGCAATAGCAAATAATAATGTACAACAAAGTGCAACGGCAGGTCTTTCAACAGCTCAGTCAAACTTGCTTACAAATGATAAAGCTAGAATAAAAGCACTTGATGCACAATTGACTTTAATGAAACAACAAACTCAGCAATTGCAAGCACAACAACAATATAATCTTTCTCAAGCTGATTTAGATAATCAAATTAGAATGGCACAAGCTTCGGGTAATTTCTTGCAAGCAGCTCTTTTGCAGCAACAAAAAGCTGGAAATACAAATAAGTATAATCAAGATACCCAACAACAATCTTTACAAGATCAAAAAGATAATTTAACCGCAGAAGTTGCTAATTTAGATCAATTAGTTGCAGATTTTAAAACTGTTGCTTCTAACTCTGCTCAAAACAAAACATTAACAGATGCTTTGTCTACAGCACAAACAAATTTAAAAAATATAGCTGGTAAAGATACGGGCAAAGGATTAGCAGATCAAATAAAAACAGCTTTGTCTGCAGTTGATTTAACGCAATTTTCTACACCTGGCGGAAAAGTTTTATATGTTTCTATTGCAAGTGCACCAACTAACACTGCAAATGGTGGAGGCAGTGGTTTACCTCAAGAAAAAATAGGAAGAGGAGCTAGGGGTGCAACCCAGTACGCCCCTTATGGATATGCATATGATAAAAAAACTAATTCTATGGTTGCAATTGATCAGTATGGAAATCCAGCCACTCCTGAAGAAATAAAGCAATGGGCAACATCAGGGAAAGCATCGGGTGGCTTGCTGGTAGGACCAGGTACTGGAACTTCAGATTCAATTCTTGCAAGGTATGCAAATGGCGGGATGTTGAGAGTATCAGCTGGAGAATATATAACTAAAGCATCATCAGTTTCTAGATATGGCACAGCATTTATGGATTCAATAAATCAAGGTACATTTAATCCTAAATTTGCAACAGCAGGTGCACCATCTATACCCGCAGCGTCTGGTACAATAGGGGGAGCTGTTTATAATATTACGGTAAATGCTCAAACAAGTGCAAATACTGATGAAATAGTAAAAGCAGTTACAGATAGTATAAAGAGAATAGATAGCATGACATCAAGCAATAGAAGGATTAAGATATAATGAGTAACTATCCTAATGGAAATTATTCCATACCTATCGGTGTTCAAGTATCTATAGATTATGATCCTGTTGCTCAAACTGGAACTTGGTATAAGCTTTCTGACCATAACCGCCAGCCTATTGGTATCACATATTCTCTTGTTGAACAAGCAGACAGAATGGCAAATGGCACACTTCGCAAGTATGTTGTAGCTAGAAAATTTGTTATAACTACTGACTGGAGAGACTTTCCAACACTTGACTCTAATCTTGTTGACTATAATCCATCAAATCCTACAAATACAGCTCATGCCGCAGCATGGATTAAAGCATTCTATGAAATTAATGCATTCCAACCAGTTTATGTAAAGCTTATGTATGCACAAGAACCAGCAAGTTTATCTACTATACCCGCACTTCCAGCAAGTTCTTATACAGATTCAGCAAATACGGCGGGACAAATTTATCATGCATACATGACTACGTTTACATATGATGTTTTAAAGAGAAGACAAGGTTACGATTACGTAAATCTTAAAATAGAATTTACGGAGATATAATGCTAGGTACGCAATCTGTAAAAAATTATTTTGAAAATAATACTACAGCAACTCTTCCATTAATTTCCGCAGAGTGGAATTACAATTTAGTTTATAATACATATGTAAGTTTTAGCGGTACAGGTCAAAATATTGCACCTTCACTTTCAAGTACGGCGGGATGGAATACATATTCCAACCCTAAGCTTACATTAAATAAAACAACAGATGGATATAGTACAAGTGCTTTTACAGACTTATCATCAATTCAGTTTGGCGTTAATGTAACAACTGTAGAAAATACTTCAGATGTAACAAACTTTCAAGCAAAAGCTTCGCTTAATATTGCATTACCAAAATCTGCTGCAAACTGCTACAAAGTTGTTTTCTATGCAAGATCATTAACAACAGATACCATTAATCTTTCAACAAATATATCAGCAACTTCAAGCAATCTTAATGCTACAAGTTTTGCTAGTATTGACAACTTTACTTGGCAAAAAGTTACAGCAATAGCGGGAGTTAGACCAACAGATAATCCGTACAATAACTTTGATTTAACTTTAGATTTTACAAATACAACTCTTAGCTCCAATGGCATATGGGGATTAGAAATATGTCATCTAGAAATATATCAGATTACATATTTTGATTATTGCTATGGCAACTTGTGGCCTACAGATAGTATATTTACTTATTTCCGACCAGGTGAGAGTTATGTAACATCTGGCAATGCTTCAATATCAAATGTTACAAGACAAGTGACTAAAATGCCAGGAGATTACAATACTCCATTCCCGTCACAATGGACAAATGATATGCCATGTAGTCCAATAGTATACTCTCCAAAAACTTTGTTTTCTGCAAACTCAAATCCTTTGTATAAAAATGGTTTATTATCAACACTTTCTAAATACAATTATTTTGTTTCAGAGGTTCCAAACGGAGCAACTTCGGTAGGTGCTGCTTATGAAGAAATACTTAAATCAAATAAAATCATTATTAAGTTTAACTTATCTCAATCAATACCAGATAACTTTACTGTAAGCCTTTATAACGGTTCTACGTCTGTTTCCACGACTACGTTTGATTCGTCTGCTATACAGGCTTCAGGGCTCTGTGAGCTGTATTGGAGCGGCTCAGCATGGACCACAACCAAATGGACATGGGCTCCAGATGCTACGTCTCAGATGCCTACTATTAATTCGGCGGGGCAGATAAGTAAATACCAATCCTTTAATAAAATAGTAGTAACACAGACTAGTTCAACCCCTATATCTAATTATCAGACTATGACATATAATGCTTCAAATTCAGCAACCGTATTGTCAGAATTTAAGAGAATGCAAGTTGTTGAAATATCTCCAAGACTTGAGCTTGATCTGTCTGCATTTATTGTTGAATATGACATTCAAAAAACTTTTGATGCAAAAAATACTCCTCTTCCAATTTCATCTATGTCTGCAAATACAGCTACTATACACCTTAGTAATATACCATTGTCTGGTACTAATAATTATCCATTATCAATATTTTCAACTAATGCTAATGATGCAAATTACACAACTCCTTTAAAAAATCTTATTGTAAAAAACGTTAAATTTTATGTAAACTATTATATTCCCGATACAACTGTAGACACACAGGCAAATAGAATTATCCCAGGTGGAGTATTTTATGTTGATACCTGGGACAATACAGATCTTAAAGTTGCTAAAGCAAACTGTCTAGATGTTGTAAAATTCTTACAAACTATTTCTGTTAATGATTATGTTTCTCATGAACAAGGACTTGTAAATATATTTACAAACATTATGGACTCCTCTGGATTTACAGATTATAATCTTGATGAATTGACTTCTGTTTTAACAGATAACAACCAGGTTCTTACCGCTGGTTATTTTTATGCAGATTCTGCAAACAAAACAATATATGATGTTCTGCATGAAGCATTCATGGCTTACCAAGTGGGTTCTTACATTGATGAATTTGGTGTTTTAAGATTTAAAAATCTAAAAAATATTATTTCAAGTAATATTTCAGTACATTCAATTACAGATAGCAGTATTGTAGTTGATACTTATAATGAAACCATTAAATCTAAACCAGGTAAATTAAGAATGCTTTACCGAGAGCCACAGAGAAAGATGAGCGTTTGGACCAGTTCTTTGGCCTTGCAAAATTCAAATACAACAATTTTAAGTCAAGCTCCAGATGTTGTATGGAAACAGGACACCGAAGATTTAGTTCCATTTAATTATCTTATTGAACCAATAACAAGTTTTTCTCAAAATTATTACAGAGTAGATCCTAATAGTTTAAGCGATCCTTTCTATACCACAGTTTTTGACCATGATTCTTATGCCATTATAGAGGGCGAAATAATTTCTACTGGCGATAAAGAATGGTCTATAGTTAGTGATAATGGTGTTCCAACATTCATCCATATTGCTAGCCAAGCTGATTACAATAATAAACTTGCTCAATTTACAAATGCACAAGGTTCAGCTAATATAACACAATCACCTACAGGTAGATTTGTGAATGTAAAAAGAGGTTTGTTTGGAACCGCCGCAACCACGCATTATCCATTAACTAAAGATGTATCTTCAAAAATGCAGTGTTACACATATGCAGCGGGCACATCAACATTTTCTTTAACTCAACCATTTTCAATATCTTCTTCTACAGGATTAATTCAAGTACCAATATTTTCATCAGGAGCAACTGCTGTTATGTTGCCAACAAATCAATCCGATCAAGGTTATTATACATATTCTACAAAATTAAGGTTTCCTAACGTCATCCCTGGTAACTATATCTCAGCTGGAATCCAAATGGGCATAAGCTCTTCTTTAGGTAATTCAAACGCTTTCTTTGTAGAAATTAAAGCTGTAGAAGGTAAAACTAATAAATACTTATTAAATTATGGAGTGGGTGGGGTTGCATCTGGCACAGTTGATATAACTAATATATTAAATGCAGATTTTAATAACGAACCAGTACTACCTTTATATGCTGTTAAAGAAAAAGGATTAATTAGTCTAAAATTAACAGAGGGTGCAGTACCAAGAAAAGACTCAAATAATAACTATGTCTATCAAACAATTACTGCCCCAGACGGAACAACATATAAAGATTTTGTTTATGATAACCATATTGTTATTTATATAAATAATCATAGAATAAATACATATTTAAGTTCTGATATTTTGGCTCAGGTGGGTACTAAATTTGGAGTGTATGCCCACGGAGACGGTTCTGCTTCTTCTACTGTAGAATTTGCCGAGATATATGCTTGCGAAACTGCTCTTGATGACAAGATTAGTTATCATTTTCAGTCTTTTAATTTTCTTGATAATCTTGTTGCTAATAAAAGAATTATTGAAAAATTCTGCATGATTCAAGCACAGCCACAAATTATTGGACTTAATCTTTATGATGTTCAGTTAAGCACCACTCCTTCATCAGGCGTAGAGCCATTAAAGGTTATGTATAATCTTTATTATACAGATCCTAATGCAGTACTTAACCCTAATAATACAAGTAACTCAACGTCTAACTGGATATCTGTTTATGATGACGCTATACAATATTCATCAATTGCCAGCACTGGCTTCAGAGCAAAATTTGCATTAGTTAATAATTCGCCCTATTCAGTTTGGACAAAAACTGGAACAGAGGATAAGCAAGCTGTATCTGCACAGTTTGCATTGTTTTCAAGAAATATGATTGTTTTAACAGATCAACAAACCATTGAAAGAATACTAAACCCACAAAACATCAACGAAGTAATTGAACTACAGTCTGACTGGGTGCAATCTAAAAATTCTGCAGAATCAATATTAAAGGTTTTATCAGATGCTACAGATGCATTTAGTAAAGACATACAGATTACAGTATTCGGTGATCCATTAATTCAAGTCGGCGATGTTGTTTCTTTAACTTATTCATTAAAAAATATGGTTAATTTGAACTTTTTTGTACAGAGTGTTACTCAAACATTTAAACAAGGTCTTGTAACTGAGCTTATATTAAATCAAATAACTTATAATGGAACAGGAGTAGATTCAAAACCTACAAGATTCCCTTACCCTACAGCAATAAATTCAAACACATCTGCAAAAATTTCTTTGTCACCAGCATTTGGCTCCGTAACGGGCGGAGATGTTATCACAATAACTGGTGGTAGTGGGTTTACTTCAAGTTCTTTACCCACAGTATTTTTTGGAACACAACAGGCTTATAACGTTACTTATGTAAATCCAACAACTGTTACCGTTCAAACCCCACCTCATGCGGCGGGAGCTGTAAATATCACCCTGGCTTTTGGTAGCACAATATATACTACAGCAAATTATTATGGGTATACCTATAAAGCAGTAGCACCAACAGTTGGAGCTATCATTGATTTATATTTACAAAGCAGTTATTATGACCCAACTAATAAAAATCAAGATGTTTATTTGAACTGGACTCAACCAACTAATAGTAATTTGTTTGATTATACATTAACTGGGGGAGCGACTCAACGTCCAGATAACAGAAGCGGAGTCAATTTAACATACCCAGATCCAAGCTCTGTTTATAAACTGGCATTCTCTGGTGCGGGGATAACTGGCGACCCACTAACAATTAATGGCGGCGGTTTGGAAAACGGTCAAACATATACAGTAACAGTAACACCAAAAAATTCAACAAATGGTGTAGTAACTTCTGGTAAAGCTATGACATTTAATTTTGTAGCTGGTAATATTACAGCTACCCCAAATGTTCCAGCAATACCAGTACTAACAACAAATTATGTTCCATATACTACTAATTCTGATGGAACAATAACAATGACTTTAACAATCATTCCAGACTCTAGTGGAAACCCGCCTACTTCATATAAAATTCAAGTAAACCCAGATCAAGCAGGTACTCCAAATACTACTGCAATATTTACACCTCAAGTCTCTCAATTAACTAAAGATGGCTCAGGTAACTATGTGTATGTTATCGGTAGTGAAGTTAGCAATACTAAATTTGCGGCTGGACAACAATATGCTGTAAACATATATGCATTAAACTCTGCAGGTCAAAGTGACATTAGCCCTTATACAACGGCGGCCGTTACTCAAAGCAATGCTCCAACACCAACAAATGTTTCAGTAACTCCAGGAAGTAATATAACTGTAAATTGGACAGGTAACTCAGCATTTAATTCTTATCTTGTAAATTATACTGGTTCTGTAACGGGACCAGCCGTAGGAGAACCACCATTTACCACAACAGACAATATAAACTTTACAGATACTACTTATCAGGGTCTTTTTAAACCAGGAGAGATTGTTGAAATAAGTGTTCAGCCGTTCTTGGCGGGACTTGGAAGTATTCCTGGTAATCAATCAGCTACAATATCCTATACAATCCCAACTCAAACAACCAACTCGGGAGGATCAACTTATATTAACCCAACTCCAGATATAGAATTCCCTTATGCAGAAAATTATCATGAAGACTCAACAGGCAAAACAGTACACGCAACTGGTGGTTCTTTCTGGTGGTTTGGTGCTGATCCAGCGGGAGATTTTAATAGCTACACTTGGCAATGGGAATTAAGAAGAGGCTCAAGTTCAAGCGGAACATTATTGTCTAGCAATAGTTTATCATCCCCAAATGGCGGAAGTGGTAGATATTATATCGTTCAAACAAGCAACACTGGGCAGCTTTATTTTAGAATAAGACAAGTTGTCATTGGTAAAGATGGCAATACATATAACGGTGCGTGGGAAAGTGCCACGGGTACATTTACCTAAAATAAGCTTAAAATGATATAATTGGTATTGTTAAAGGAGTTAGTTAGTGAATACTACAGAAAATAACAAATACATATATCCGTTGACCCCTGGGGCCAGAGGTAAATTTGTTATTGCTAAAAGTGATCCAAATAACACCCCATTGGGCAGAGCAAAATTAGAAGCTTTATATGGGGCAGGAAATGTAATAGTAGTTCCAGATTCACAGTTTCTTAGCTATGTTGGTTCAGATTTAGATTTGGTATCCCTGTATGCTTCTGAAAATTTTAGCCCGCTATCAGTAGCAACAGGCTCGGGCGGTAATTCTGGTGTAACACCCGCAGCTGGCCCAGTTAATATAGGTTTGCCAGCTCCAACAAATTTAAAACTTGGTTCTTCACAAACAGTTTTGGGAACAAATGGAACTAATACAATTTCAATACCAGTATTTTTTAATACTGTAACAGGTGCAGATGGATATGAAATTACTTATACATCTAATAATACTTATTCCACGGCAACTATAACAGGAGTAAGTACTTCTGGTTCAGGATTGGGATTGATCTCAGTGTCTTGGAATGCATTGTCTAGTGCAAGCAACTATACGCTTACTGTAACGAATGTATCAAATAATCAATATTCTTCTGTGCTAGTAACTCCAACATCTGGTTCATCAGTTGTTTCTAGTTCTATGTCTGTACCCACAGGATATTCATATACTGCTACTATTACACCATATAATTCAAACGGTTATGCTGGCACAGCATATACAACAACACAGATTGCTGCATAAGGAGAATAATGCTAAAAGGAACATATGTATTTAAACAGGGCGGGGTAGAGGTAGGTCGTTCTGAAAACATTATTACTACAAATGGTAAGACAGCCATACTCCAGTATCTTTCAGGTGCACTTTCAGAATGGGCAGCATCAATTGCTGTAGGTACAATTAATACTACACCAACAGTAAATGATCTAACTCTTGCTTATGAAGTTGCAAGAAGTGCAGTGACATTAAAATCATTTCAAGTTGGTTCCCCAAATCTTATTGTAGTTAAAGGAACATTAGCTGCATCAGTAGCTGCAAACATATATGAAGTTGGTGTTTTTCCAGTAACTACAGCAAATATATTTGGCACAAGAGATCAATTAATTATTGATGATTTCTCAGGTATATCAAATTGGAAGGGTACTTACACAACAAATCAATATGCTGCTCAAAACAGCATATCACCAAGAATCGGTACATACAGTGTAAATATACCAGCAGCTACTACAATAAGTAATTCAAATTTTTATCTTAATCTTTCATCTTATTCACAACTTGATAGCCTAAATATATTGGCTAATGTGCCAAGTGGAAGTTCTGGGACTTTAAATGTAGTACTTACAGATGTGAGTTCAAATACAGCAATAGTTTCCTATACATTTAATGGTGCGACAACTAACGGATATCAGATACTATCTGGCAAATTGCCATCAAATATATCAACATTAGGAACTATTACTTCAGTTTCTATACAAACAGTTGGAGTATCATCTTCAATTACTGTTGATGCTATTAAAGTTTCAGTTTTAGGCGAAATTACAAATAGTGCGGGAATTGTTAGTAGATCAGTTTTAACAACACCTATTGCTAAAATATACGGAGTTCCGCTGGATATAGAATATTATCTCCAGTTAAGTTAGGATAAAATATGGCAACAGCACAATGGAGTCCAGGTTCTACTGTTCAAACTTCTTTAACTCAAAGTGGTTTGACGCCAGGTAGTTCATATGTGCTGCTTGTAAGAGCATATAAAAACAATTCGGACGGGACTAGAAGCTATTCTGATTATGCTTCAATACCATATACAGACTCTGGTGTAGCACCTAGCGGCTTAAATCCATTAGCAACTAATAATGGAACAGATATACTTTTAAATGGTGGTTCAATATTTGCACAAAGTGTATCAAACCCATTTCCATCTAATATTGGTAAATTTAATGTTGTAACGGGTAGCACATCGGGCACAGGATTAATATTAAATAGTTCAGGAATAGCAGCATTTAATAATGGCACTAAAGAGTTTTACATAGATGCGTCACGTGGAAAAGCATATTTTGCTGGCACATTAGTTGCAGCTTCAGGAACTTTTTCTGGTTCTTTATCAGCAGCTTCAGGAACGTTTACAGGCAACTTATCGGGTGCTGGGGGTACTTTTTCAGGAACAATGAGTGCTGGAACTATAATATCTCCAATTTTTAGTACAAATAATAATACGGCAGCAGGCATAACTAATAATAGTTCTCCAAGATTTTATATAAGTTATGTCGAAGTTCCTTCAAATTGGGAATCAACGGCCGCAGGTGTACAAATCACTATGGATCCAGGGGACACATCAAGGTACGATACAGTTGGAGGTATCGAGCTTGTACGTGATGCTATATATCAAAGTTTTGTAACAATGTGGGCACCATATAGTAATTCTTATAAGCAGGGCGCAGCAAGAATAACTTTACAATCAGCAGCAGGAGCTGGCAGTGCAGCAATAAGTATGCAAGGAGCCGTTATAGTGATTGGTTCGGTTGCAACAACTGCAGCAAATACTAGTCCAACAACAATAATGGATTTAAGAAGAATAATGGTGCAAACTGGATCTTTATCAAATTATCCAGCCTCAAGCTATAGTGCAGGCGATATCCTGTTAATGTACTAGGGCAAAAATGGATATAAGAATAAATTTAGACGGATCAAATTGGTCTCCATCAATAAAAAATATTTATTCTAATTCAGGTTCATCTTGGACCCCTATAAAAACTGGTTGGGTTAACATAGGTGGTTCTAGTTGGCAACAATTTTATGGTTCTACTACAACTACTACAACTACAACAACTACAACCCCTCCCTCAAATACATATTATTATGCATATTCTGATTGTGATCAGAATGGAAATTATGCACCATCACCAACAAATGGTGGCACTGTAACAACTATACCTACAGGTTATTCTGCAGACACATTAAAAACAAGATATAACGCAGTTAGTGGAATTACAACTTATGAATATTACAGCTCAATTAGCAGTACAGATGCATTAAGACATGTTATTAATGCAAATTGTATAACTTTAAACGCTACTGGTGCAACGGGCTCAACAGATGGAACTTTTACTATTTCTTGGACAATAAGTACTGGAAGTTTAGTTGATTCTTATCGTTTAATAGTTTCAGGCGCAAATTCTGGCAATTTATCACCAGTTTATGATTTAAATCTTATATCAAATACAACTACTTCAGAATCCTACACTGGAGGAAATGCAGGTGCAACTTATTCATTTACCTTGTATGCCTATGACTCTGCTTCAAATATAATAAAAACTGCAACTGGGTCTGTAGTAGCAGGCACTACCTCAAGCGGCGGGGGAGGAGGCGGGGGAGGTGGCACACCAAGCACAACTTCAACTTCAACTACACCAAGCACAACTTCAAGCTCAACCAGTACTTCTTCTGGAGGATGTGTTTATGTTTCATATGCCCCTGGCTGTTATTACGGAGGAATTTATTGCAATGGCGTATTTAGTACTTGTATATAGAGGTTCTGGTATGCTATACTGTAAAAAAAGGAGCTTATTTTAATGGATCCGCAGTATTTTAATTTTAATATTAATGTTGAAGGGGAATTTGCTTTCACTTGGAGAGTAAATAAAACTGAAGAATTAGATCTTTTTAATGTTTTAATGAATAATCCTATCGTTGTTGTTCAAAGTTCAGATGAGCAATTAACTATTTTTAATTATTTAATTAATAACGAAATCAAGTACACCCAGTCTATACCAAACAAAACAGATTTTGGTAAAATGATGATAGCAGCTTTATCTAGTAATCCTAATTTCGTACTAGTTACTAATTAATAGAAAGAAAAAATTTGGAAGAACAAAGCAAAAGTCCGTGGCAAATATGGAAAGAAAGTTTAAAAAATAAAGAACCACAGTTTTGGGATGCATTATCAGGCAATGCAGATAAAGCAAGTGAAGAACTTGCTGATTCCAGATATGAAATTTGTAAGTCTTGCCCAGAGTTTATTGGATTAACCAAACAGTGTAAAAAATGTGGTTGTTTTATGAATGTAAAGACAAAGTTAAAACATGCTGATTGCCCTATACATAAATGGGATATTGAAAAAATATTGGTTAGTGTGGTTAATTATTGTGATCCAGAATTTTATGAAACTATAAAATCTTTATGGGACAACGCAAGTAATAAAGACCGTTTAATATTTTCTATAGTTTCTCAAGATATAGAAAAGCATAATTTTGATTTTATTCCTACAAACCAACTAATATATCGTTATTTTGACATGTCAAAATGGGTAGGTGGAATTTGTGCTGCAAGAAATTTGGCAGTAGATGTAAACGTAGAATATGAATATTTTATACAATTTGATTCACATACAATAGCAACCGAGGGCTGGGATTCAAAATCCATTAGATTGTATAGAAGTCTGGGTGATCAAGATAAGTATATAGTTTCTTCAGGCACTCCTTCATATGTAAGAAACCAGGAAGGACACATAGAAACAGGTATGGGTGATATTTGGGGTAATAGGGCGGTTCCTTCAGATCATATTGTGCCAGGATTTTTCTTCCCATATTATGCTGCTATGCAAGAAAAAGAAAAAGTAGAAGGATTTTGGATCACATGTTTATTTTTAATAGCACCATATGAATGGGTTAAAGAGGTCGGGATATCAAAAGATTCTTCTTATAATACAGAAGAATTTAATCTATCACTTAGGTCACATGCTAAAGGGTGGAAAATATTTAATAAAGGTCATAGAGTTGTTTTTCATCAATGGCACGATCAAAATATAGCAATCGAAACTAGAAGAAATAAGAGACCTTGGGCTGATAAATTTACTGAAGAATACTGGAAACATGCAGAAAAAGCTACAAATTTTACAGGCAGATTGATTGCGGGCCTAGAAGATGTTCCTTTAGATAAAGTTAAATCTTTCTTTAAATTAGCAAATATAAATGAAAAATATTGCGAAAACCCTGATAACTATTATAATATATTAGATCAAACAAAGATAGATAATAAACATATAGGAATGCCTCCAAGATTTCCAAAATAATGCTATAATGGAATATCAAACAAGGGAAACAAATGGATAAAGCTGAATTAATAATTACGGCTCTACAACAACGTATAGGTGAGCTTGCTTCAGGTTATGAAGGACAAATTGCTTTGTTAAGAGCAGAATTTACACAACAGTCAGACCAAATAGTAGAAATGCAGAAAACAATTGATGAATATTCAAAGCTTCTTGAAGAAAAAGAAGACTGTTAAAATCTCCGCCCCACTAGTACCGAGCGGTTTGATTGCTCATACTGCTAAAGGCTATTTTTATGTAAAGGGAAATAAAAAGTTTAAATTTATTTCTGATAGAGTAGTCCAGTCATGGAATCTTCCAGTTGTAGATGTCAATGATGAAATATTAAATAAGTTCATGTCTATGGGCACTTTGGGGTTTAGAGATGGGACTTTGATAAAAGACATATCTGATGGTAAAATATACTTAATAAGTGATTCAAAGCGTCGTCACATTATAGATCCCGCCGTCCTAAATTGGCTAGATACAGAAATGATTCGGGCGGGGCAAAAAGAAGTTTTGATACACGAAGAAGGAGAACCCCTTGGCAGTTAATACAACAGTAGATAATGCAGTAATTGACTATACGGCAATTGCAAGTCTTTTGCAGACAGTAAAATCACACGACGACTTGTTCGTACAGTTTTCGTCGGGTTCATTGGGAAATATTGCAGTAAATGAATCTGCAAATGGAGATGCATCACAAGTTAATGCAACAGCCATCCCAGCATCTAATTTCCTTGTTCAGGGAGTTCAAGCACAAGGCACATTATCTGGTGGTAGTTGTTCTTTCACAGTTTATTGGGGAGAGGCATTCGGTATTGCTCCAATTGTTACAGCAACACCTCAAATTCAAAATTCAAATTCAAGAGCTACGGCATTGATTAGTTCTGTTGATACTTCAAAAGCAACAATAGTTGTTTATGATAGTGGTTCAACGGCGGGAGCAGCAGTTCTTCTTAACGTACTGGCACTAGGAACAAGATCTTAAAATATGTACGAACCTATCAAGTTTTGGACAAAACGAGATAAGAAGGTTAGTAAAGAAGGTTATGTTTTAATTAAAGTTCCAGAACATCCTAAAAATTTTAAAGGCTGGTATTATGAACACCGCCTTATAATAGAAAAACAATTAAATAGAATTATAGAAGATTGGGAAACTATTCATCATATCAATAATGATAAGACTGATAATAGATTAATTAATCTTTTCTTATGTTCAAGATTAGAACATAATAAAGCACACGTTGCTTGACAAAAACTAATATAACACGCTACAATTAACTAAACCTAGACAAAGGATTATATGAGTAATGATTTAAAATGGATGATGGTCTCAGATGTCCACTTCCCCCGCCACGATGAACGCAAGGTAGAACTATTTCTTAAAGTCATGCAGTGGTGGCAACCAGATGCAGTTGATCTGCTCGGAGACATTGATGATGCTGATTCCACAAGCCGTTGGGCTGATGGACTGCCAGACGAAGGTGTATCTATTATGGACGGCGGGGTTACAGGAACTCGTCAGTTCTTAGCAGACATTAGAGCAATTGTTCCAGATGCAGAATGTCATTTCCATGATGGTAATCATGGCTGGACAAGACATGGAGACTATATTGCAAAGAAAGCTCCAACACTACTAGATTTCGTTACACCAGATTCACTCTATGAATATAATAAGCATGGCTTTAATTGGCATCATTACAATGAACCGCCAGTTAAGCGTTTTGGTGATATGTATGGTCATCATGGCGAGTCCATTTCTAAACACTCTGGAGAGTCTGTTCGTAACGATGTCAACAACTGGGGGATATCTCTAGTTCGTGGACACTCTCACCGAATGGGTGCATATTATCAGACATACAATCTAAGTGGTCAAGAACTACGAGGATATGAAATTGGTCATCTATGCGATGAGAACAAAATGGATTATTCAATCCAAAAGAATTGGCAGGCAGGATTTGCAGTGGCACATGTTGTCAATGATTATCCACATATGCAGCTAATTCAAATTACACGAGATTATACTTGTGTAGTAGACGGTAAGATCTTTACCGCATAACCTAAATAGGAGAAATAAATGAACGCAAAGACAAAGGCTCTATTTGAGCATTATGTTATCTCAACAATCGTTGCAGCAGTAGCAATTTGGCAGGGTGGAAATCATCACCTCAAGCAAGTTGCATGGGCAGCAGTAGTTGGTGTATTTGGTCCAGTATTGAAGAGTGCTTACGAGCATGCTTCAAAGGCTTCTTCAACACCAGCAGCAAAGTAAATAATAGATACAATTAAATAATGATGAATTGTAAAAAATGCACAGGACGAGTATTCGTTGACAGAGTTTATTCCCAGAACCTGCGGGTTGAATTGTTCTGTGTTATGTGTGGGAAACGATGGATGGTAAAAAGAGATAATAGGTTTGGTGCATGGGTAGCAAAACGAGAAGAGATTCTGCAACACGGTTACGGTATTTCTATCTAAACGGTAAGTTACATAAAGTTTTGCGACGTTCAAGAGCGGAAGATCTCTTGATTGCATGGGACTATGAACTCGGTAAGCGTGTTGCTTATAGTTTGGCTGATGTCAATAAAAATAAACAGTACGCTTACCCCATCTCAGAAGTTGTAAAAATTTTGGGTAAGCATGAAGATACAATTAAATGGCATATGTATAAGGGAGATATAAAATTTCCTCAGCAGTGCTATTCTCTTAATGGTAACAAGACTCCAGGAAAATATTTTTGGAGTGAAGATGATATTAGATCAATGCACGATTTCTTTAAAACAGTTCATCGTGGCAGACCGAGAAAAGATGGCGGGATTACGCCAGGAGATATGCCTAGTAGAGCAGAGGTAGAAGCTATGATGAAACAAGAAAATATTTTATATGTAAAGAATAACGATGGGGAGTTTGTCCCAGTTTGGAAAGCACCAGAATGGTAAATAAGTCTGATAAAGATGCCAAGCATGTCTTGCATCAAGCACTTCGTGTGTTGGAATTCACAATGGAATTAGCACAATCTAAGGGTGACATTGATGCTATGATAGGTATATCAGATCGTTTGATGATGTTGTATCAACATTTATCAGAAGGTAATGCTAAAAAGTTTAAGCCAGGATTTGCTTTTGCAGCAGACAAAGAAGAAAGAGTAGAAGATGAATCAGACTAATGTTAAGGTTGAACTTCAATTCACCCGCAACTTGGGTAACTATGAAAGTCTAAAGATTTCTATTGGTGTGGAAGATTTTAAGCGGGACCATGAGACAGTTGACGAAGCCACAAATAGAGTGTATACTTTCGTTGAAGGTAAAGTCATGGAGAAGGTCCATGAAATTGAAGATGAATTAAAATCTAACAAAGGTAAGAAATGACAAAAGATGAAGCAAAACTGGCTTACGGTTTAGTTTCGCTATATTGTGTTCTATACAAAGAGACTTACAAAAAGCCTGTTGTTGTGAACAAGTATAGAGAAAAGTGGGCTATGCAGGATGTGATTGAGAGTGTAGGGTATGACAGGGCTAAGCAGCTTCTTGAATATTATTTCACCACAAAGAGTAATCACAGCATATCTTGGTTCTTTTATAACTTTGAGAAGTTAGATTTGGCACTACAGCAAAAAGAAGAAGATAAGACCCGTCGGGAATTAATCAGAGCTAAGACAAAATCTATGGTTGAAGAAAGGAACAATGAACACTGAATCAGCAGTCATATCATCAGTATGTGCCAATAAGGATATCTCTACAGTACTTGCTGAAAATATTGATGAAGTGTTTACTTCACACAGAGATGTCTGGGAAGGTTTAAAGTCTTATTATTTAAAGTTTAAGTCTGTTCCTGATATTTCTGTTCTTACTGAAAGATTCAAAGATTTTGAACCCGCCAAAGTCAAGGGCGAGACAGCTTATTATCTTGACCAATTAAAGAATGAATATCTTGCCAGCCGAGTTCGCAATCTTTTGCTAACCTCTGGTGCAAGTTTAAAGACAGAGGCATCTGCTAGAGTAATCGCAGAGATGCAATCCGAGTTAACTAATCTTGGTAGACTAACAGCCAATGTTAGAGACGTAGATTTAACTGATTACAAGTCAGCAGAAAAACATTTTGAAGCAGTTCGTACACGCTCTGATGCTATGGGCGGTAGCCCAGGTATCATGACTGGATTTAAAGCAATTGATTATGCTTATCCTACAGGAATGGCTCCAGGACACCTTATCGTCATGATTGGTTGGCCAGGTAAGGGTAAGACGTGGTTCTCCTCTTATTTAGCTTGCAAGGCTTGGGAACAGGGCTTTAAGCCAATGATCATATCCCTTGAAATGACTCCAGAGAATATGCGTGACCGTATCTACACAATGTTGGGTTCAGGACTTTTTAAGTCTTCAGATTTTGCCCGAGGCAGTGTTGATATGGAAGCTTTTGATGATTGGGGCTCTAAAAAGTTTTTGGACAAGAACGGTTTTATTCTTGTATCAAATGAAGGGGCGGGACAAGTAACTCCCACCACAGTACAAGCAAAGATTGACCAACATAAACCAGATTTAGTCATCTTGGATTATCACCAATTGTTTGCTGATTCAAATAATTCTAAAGCACCTACAGAGAGAAACATGAATATCTCTCGTGAATTTAAGATGCTTGCCATGAGAAATAATATTCCAGTCATTGATATTACTGCTGCAACTGCAGAAGAAACTTCTGACCACGATTCCCCGCCAATGCTTAACCAGGTAGCTTGGTCTAAGGCGATTGAATATGATGCTGATATGGCTATCGCTATTCATAAGAATCCTGATAGCAATATTATGGAAATTGTAAGTCGTAAGAATCGTCACGGAACTGAATTTGGCATGTACCTAGACTGGGATTTGAACAGGGGTATTGTCAAAGAAGTTTACGACATTCCTATATCTTAGTTTATGTAATCATCGTCTAACTTGGTATAATTATCAGGAAAGATTGGTGATCATGTACCCACGCAAAATACATGACTTTTGGATGAACGGAACCATCAAAGATGATTCCAAATTCCAAAGCTCAAGGGAGAACTATGAAAGACTTTTGGTCCAGCAGATGCGAGACAAAGGTTATGTTCCTGTCCTTGACATGCAGCCTCAGTTTAATGTAAAATATAACGAAGGCAAAGATCACTACACTTTCAACCTTGTAATGTATGGCATATACATTGGTAAAGCCAAAGCGTTACAATACGAAGGGTTCTCTGGTCAGAGTTTAATACCTAAAGGATAACAAATGTCAGATGCATATACTAAAGCGGACCTCCGCTCTATTTTGCAATCTTGTGGCATTCAAATTATTTCGCAATCAGGGCAAGACTTTCTTTGCCTATGCCCATTTCACCATAACACAGATTCTCCAGCTTTTGCAGTAAGTTATTCAAAAGGCTTGTATGTTTGCTATAACCAAAGCTGTAATTCGGCGGGGACTGTATTAGATCTAGTCATGAAGCTTACTAATAGAAATAATTATGAAGCTATGAGATATATATCTACAAATAAACTTTCAGATGCAGAAATACTTGAGGAAGAGCTTAAAGAGCTTTTAGACGAAAAACCAGAGTTTGAAGAATTCCCGCAATCTACCCTAGACAAATTGTTTAATGATTTGTGCAATTCAACTGTAGCTCAACAGTATTTTAAGTCTAGAAACATAACATTTGAAGCAATGGATTATTTTAAATTGGGTTATTCAGAAAATCAACGCATGGTTACAGTTCCTCTTCATAGCCCCGACGGTGTCCCTGTGGGCATTATTGGGCGTTCTATTGAAGGAAAATCATTTAAGAATAGCAATAACCTACCAAGAAACAAGACTATGTTTAATCTACATAGAGCAAAGCGTGAAGGTGGAACTATTATAGTAGTTGAATCTAGCTTTGATGTTATCCGCTTGTGGCAAGCAGGTTTTCCAAATGCCGTAGCAACACTAGGCGGTAGCATATCAGACATTAACATTAATCATTTAAACAGATATGCTTCAACCGTTATATTGATGACAGATAATGACGGGGCGGGTAGAATGTTAGGCAAGACTATCGCTGGTAAATTAAAGAATAAAAATGTATTATGGGCTAAATATGACCATGATGTAATCTATCCTCGTCTTGCAAAAGATGTGGGAGATATGACAGATGAAGAAATAAAGCAGTGTATAAAGAATGCTATACCGCATTTTGAATATGCAAATATGTAGTAGACAAAGCTAGTTTGGCATGCTATAATAAAGACACAGGACAATATAGAGTCCGTTATCTAAGGAGAAATATATATGGGAATCGTAAGAGGCTTAAACGCACTAAATCAACAAATGGAAAAGTCAGAGTATTCTGGTGAAGGTCAAAAGGGTACTTGGCTAAAGATTAATGACGGACAATCAGTGAAGATTCGTTTCATGCAAGAGATTGATCCAAACTCAGAAAATTATAACGAAAAAGCAGGAACTGCTTTTATTGCCGTAGAGCATACAAATCCAGACCACTATCAACGCAAGGCATTGTGTTCTATTGAGGACCAGGGTCGTTGCTTCGGTTGCGAAATGCACCGTCGTGACCCAAAGGCCAAGTGGGGTGGCAAGAAGCGTTTCTACGCAAACGTAATTGTAGATGATGGCGTTAAAGAGCCATATGTTGCAATTCTTTCACAGGGTCTTGGTCCAAAGGCTATTACTGAATCAGTAATTGCTTGGGCGGGAGAGACAGGCAGTATCACAAATACTAATTGGAAGGTAAAGCGTACAGGTAGCGGAGCAACAGATACAAGTTATTCTGCAATTCCACTTCCTACTGCTGATATTGCACCAATTGATTTTGATAAGTATGAATTGCTTGACCTAGAAAAGACAGCAGTTCGTGATGTTCCTTATGCAGAGCAAGAAGCATTCTACTTCGGAACAACAACAGATTCTTCAAGCGAGAAGGAATCAGCCACCTCATCAGCCGTTGAGTGGTAATTTTTAACTAATAGAAAAGATAAAAATGTCTGACTTTGTACATCTTCATGTTCATAGCCATTACTCCCTTATGGACGGACTTAATACTCCGTATGAACTGCTTGAGGCTGCAAAAAACCAAGGTCAGACATCTTTAGCTATCACCGATCACGGAACTTTGTCATCTCATAGAGATATGCAAATCGCCGCTAAAGAATTAGGCATGAAGCCTATACTCGGTCTAGAAGCTTATATCTCAGCTACAGACCGTTTTGATAAAAGAGCAGTGGCAAAACGAGATGACAATACTTCCTTGTATAACCACATTATTCTGCTTGCAAAGAATGATGACGGTTTAAAGAACCTGCAGAAGCTGTCACAGATTGCTTGGACAGAAGGATACTATCACAAACCCCGCATTGACATAGAGGCACTTTGGGAATTTGGTGACGGTATAATTGTAGTGTCTGGCTGTATGAATGGGCTTATCTCTAAAGCAATTGAGCGTGGAGATAATGATAAAGCAAGAGAGTATGTCAAAATGTTTAAAGAACGATTTGACAAAGACTTTTACATTGAAGTTCAAGCACACAACCCAGAAAGTTTAAATACAGCTCTGCTTGCATTAGCAGACGAATTTGGGGTGAAGCCAGTTGCTACGGGAGATTGTCATTTTGCAAAGAAAGAGGAGAGGGATTTGGAAGAGTTACTCCTCATCCTCTCAACAAAACCAACGCAAAACAAAGATGCAGACTACACAAGTGGTCGTCAGCATAGTAATGTCATTGATCGCTTTGATCATTTATATCCCGACCGCCCTATTAGTTTCGCTGACATTAACGTTTATATTCAATCCTATGATGAGATTGTATTGGACTTTGAAAAGGCGGGGGTCACAAGAAAAGATATCTACGAATCATCAGTAGAGATATCAAATAAGGTACAAGAGTATGATTTTCATGAAAACCTTGACCTGTTACCAGTGCCAAAAAAGAATGCATTAAAAACACTGAAAGAAATGTGTGAAAAGTCTCTAGTAGAAATGGGATTAGACAATGAGACATATAAAGAAAGACTCCAAGAAGAGCTTCAAGTCATTGCTGATAAAAACTTTTCTAGTTACTTCCTTGTTGTTAGCGATATGGTGGGTTGGGCAAAAGAAAACAAAATCTTGGTTGGCCCAGGCAGAGGATCCGCTGCTGGAAGTTTAGTTTGTTATCTTTTGGGTATTACAGATGTAGACCCAATCAAATTTGACCTTTTGTTCTTTAGATTTATTAACCCTGAGCGTAATGACTTCCCTGATATTGATACAGACTTTATGGATAGTCGTCGTGGCGAGGTAAAAGATTACCTAAAGAAAAAGTTTAAGCATGTTGCTTCTATTTCTACTTATACAAAGTTTAAGGATAAAGGTGTTGTCCGAGATGTTGCAAGAGCATTTTTAATTCCGCTAGGTGAAGTAAACAAGGCTTTGAAGTCTGTTGAAACTTTTGAAGAGTTTGAGACCAGTTCATCAACACAAGAGTTTAGAGATAAATATCCAGAGGTAGTAAAGTTTGCATCTCAACTTCGTGGTCGTATTCGTTCAAACGGTATGCATGCCGCTGGAGTTGTGGTTGCTAAAGATGATATTAGCAAATATGTTCCAATTGAAACTCGAAAAGACCCAGACAACATGGTTTCAGGACGTATTCCCGTTGTTGCTTACGACATGGAGCAAACAGCTAATCTAGGTTTGATTAAGCTAGATGTGCTGGGTCTTAAAACTTTATCAGTAATTAATGATACTTTAACTGCTATTGAGCATATGAAAAAGAAAACTATTGATCTTAAAAGCATAAAGCTTGATGATGCTAAGGTTTATGAAATGCTTTCCAATGGATTCACCAAGGGCGTGTTCCAAGCTGAAGCAACCCCTTATACAAATCTTCTTATGAAAATGGGTGTAAGCACTTTTGAGGACCTTGCAGCATCTAACGCACTTGTACGACCAGGTGCTATGAATACGGTCGGAGGAGCCTATATTCGCCGTAAGAAGGGTGAAGAAATGGTTACCTATGCTCACCCAATCATGCATGACTTTACAGAACGAACTTACGGTGTTATTATATATCAAGAGCAGGTTATGCAGGCTTGTGTGCACCTTGGTGGAATGTCTTGGGCGGATGCTGATAAAGTTCGCAAGATTATCGGTAAGAAAAAGGATGCGAGTGAATTTGATGCTTACAAAGACCAGTTTATTCAAGGTGCGAGTAAGCATATTACGAGCGAGGATGCAGACAAACTATGGCATGACTTTGAAGCTCATGCGGGTTATTCCTTTAACCGTTCTCACGCTATTGCTTACTCTATGTTGTCTTATTACACTGCTTGGCTTAAATATTATTACCCTCTTGAGTTTATGCTTGCCATTCTCAAGAATGAAAAAGACACGGATGCCAGGACGGATTATTTACTTGAGGCTAAGCGGTTGGGCATTAAAGTATTACTCCCGCATATCAACGAGTCTGAGTTAGGTTTTAGTATTCAAGGTAATTCAATCAGATTTGGTTTATCAAATATTAAATATATTTCTGACAACATTGGTAGCAAAATTGTTGCTTTACGTCCATTTAGTTCTTATAAAGATTTTACTGGAAAGGCGGGCGTTAAAGGTAGCGGTATTAACTCAAGAGCTATAGATTCAATTAACATGATTGGTGCCGCAGCATTTTCAGATAACAAGCGTAAGGGAAATGAAAATGAAAATCTTTATGAGTATCTGGGTATTCCAAAGTTTGACACAGGCAAGCTAAGTCCTACAATCAAGGCACAGGTTAACCCATTAGAAGAATTTCTTGAGGAAGGTTGCTTTGTACTGCTGGCTATGGTTAAGTCTATCAAGAAAGGTCCTACTTGGGCTCGTGTTGAGCTTGTTGACGATACAGGTTCGGTGGGAATTTTCCATGAGGTCAATACTCAGATTGAGCCAGGAATGATGTATTTCTTCTTGGTGGGAGATAACCGTATCCACAAATATGTCACAATTCAGGATGTAGTTGACAGAATAGACGATCCTTTTGTACAATGGTTATATAGGGACAAATTGAAGATTGATAACGGAAAAAGACTTGTCTTAGATTTCACACATTATAAGACAAAAGCAAATAAGATGATGGCTCACATTATTCTATCTGATGCAGATAAGAATTTAGAGCGTGTGATAGCTTTCCCAAAGTTATATACAAAAGCTTTGGGTAAAATGCAGGCGGGTAGCATTTGTGACCCCGCCATTGCAAAGATGGACGACGGTACATTATTTATCAAGGAGGTGATTTAATGACTGAAGAGACAACAGATGTGACTGCAACAGATGCTCCACAAAATAATAATATCAATATTAGTATTGAGCAGATTTGTGCATCAATTATTGCTACTCTAGATGCAGTAACAGTTCCAATTGAAACTTTACTACAAAGCTATGAAGGCAAGAGCATTGCAGTAAATCAAGACCCAGAGACAAAGGCTATAACATTTACATTAGCTGATGCCCCTGCACCAGTAGTAACAGAGGATACAGAACAAGAATCTGAATAATACGGTATAATATAAGTATATGGCTCAGTCCTACATACTTAAAGGTACGGAGAACGAATATCTTTTGGTCATTAGAGCAGAAGATGAAAAGGCAATCTATAACATAATAGATTTATTAGTGACCAGCCGTAACGAACAGATTAAAGAGTTAGCAATAGAGTTAGAGAAGAGCTTACATGATAACGGAAGAGATTCTAGCAAAGCTAGACCCAAAAACAAGAGCAAGAGTACAGTTAGCAACAAAAGTAGAAGTAGAAAAGCAAAAGACACCTAGTATTGGCCTTAACATGGCTCTTAAAGGTGGGCTAGGTTTTGGTCGCCAAGTTCTTATTTGGGGCAATAAATCTGCTGGTAAATCTTCTTTTTGTTTGCAGATGATTTCAGAAGCTCAAAAAAATGGCAAGACCTGTGCTTGGATTGATGCAGAAGCATCTTACGATCCTGCGTGGGCAACAAAGTTAGGTGTAGATTCAGACAAACTTATTTATTCGCCTGCTAAAACAATTAACGATATGGTTGACGTTGCACAGCAACTTATGGAAGCTGGAGTTGATGTTATTGTTGTAGATTCAATTTCTGCTCTATTACCCGCTATCTATTTTGAAAAAGATAGTACAGATTTAAAAAAACTAGAAGACACCAAGCAAATTGGTGCAGAAGCAAAGGATATGACACATGCAGTCAAAATGCTTAATTATGCCAATAAGAATACGCTACTCGTTCTTATTTCGCAACAAAGAAATCAATTCGGAAGTATGCATGCTTCACACATTCCAACAGGGGGTATGGCGGTTAAGTTTTTCTCCTCTACCGTCATCAAACTCTGGTCTTCGGAAGCTGAAGCAAATGCAATCAAATCTGGTGTTCAAGTTGGCGACAAGATTATTGAACAAAGAGTTGGCAGACCAGTTAACTGGATCATTGACTACAATAAGCTTGGTCCCCCCAATCTTTCAGGTCAATACGACTTTTACTATCAAGGGGAAGCTCTTGGAGTTGACTCTGTTGGAGAAGTCCTTGATACAGCAGAAATGATGGGCATAGTCCAAAAGGGCGGTGCTTGGTACACAGTTGGAGAAGAAAGATTTCAAGGTCGTGCAAAGACTGTAGAATATCTTAGAGCTAACCCAGATATTGTTGAAAAGTTACAAGGAGAGATTTATGACAAGTCTTGAAAATTTTCTTAATGGTAGCAAAAAAGTAAATCCACCATTGCAATCAATGGAACCAGCAAGCGGTTCGTTTGCCTGTCAAAATAAAGAATGCAATGAAGTTGTTTACGAAGGATATATTGACAGAGCACACAGCAAGTTAAAGTGGGTTTGTAGTCAAGGTCATGATTCAGCGGTATCTATTTAATGTCAGAGCGTGGGGAAGTTAAAAGAGATGGTGCTAAAGCTCAAAAGAATTCTGGACGTGGTGATTATCAAAAGGGTGATGCAGTCTGGCATGATTTCGTGGTTGATTACAAAGAGTATGAAAAGTCAATATCCATTAGCCAATCAATTTGGTCTAAAATTTGTACGGATACTTTTAAAGTATCACGTGAAAAGTACCCAGTACTTAAACTTATACTTGGAGGAACAGGTCAGAAGACTAGACTTGCTGTAATTGAATGGGCTTTATTTGAACAAATGGTAGAGTGTTGGGAGACACATAATGATTGATGAAACAAATGTTGATGAGTTTCAAATTTGGTTTGAAAACGGAGTAAATCGTGGTTGGATTTCGAATGTTGTCTGTGCGACACATGACGGTATCCCGCCCATTAATGAAGAAGAAGAGCAAGAATGGGAAGCGGGCGGAGACCCATGCCAATTCGTAGTTAGAATTCTTGAATGACAGAAAAACCAGTTATTGAATTAATCAGCGAACTTACAGAGTTCAATGATATGAAATCGTACATGAATGATCCTGATTTAGACTATGCTCTTGATTTGATTATTAAGCTTATTACTAAGCCAGATGTTCCTTCATCCAAAATTCCAGACCTTATTGTTAAGATGCAGGCTTTGTCTGCTAAATTTGCTATGATGTCACGCTACTATACCACCTTTGAAAAAGGCGGGGAGAATAGCAAAAAGAAAAACGTATATTACACTGCTGAAGAAGCAATAGACAAGCTTGTTGCAGCATTAAAATATTCAATGAAAGGTAATTACTAGAACACTTGAGTGTGTGATATAATAAACATATGAAACCACACAACAAGCTTCCAGAACCAGAAATTGGTCAAATTTTTGAAGGTTGGA
>Ga0007876_1000111_pt1 | contig 34493 bp, 39 predicted proteins | sample CryBogCBH24Aug09_FD_70958 | JGI IMG/M metagenome (GOLD analysis project Ga0007876, IMG submission 70958) | Freshwater microbial communities from Crystal Bog, Wisconsin, USA - CBH24Aug09 | ecosystem: Environmental > Aquatic > Freshwater > Lake | place: Crystal Bog, Wisconsin, USA | collected...
AACGAAGCCATGACGCAATCAATGTCGCAGAGCGTTTTGCTTTGGGCGCAGCGACAAAAAATGAATTGGATGCGGCGCGTGATGCGGCGTGGTCTGCGGTGCGTGATGCGGCGCGTGATGCGGCGTGGTCTGCGGCGTTGGCTGCGGCGTTGGCTGCGGCGTGGGATGTGGCGTGGGATGCGGCGCGTGGTGCGGCGTGGTCTGCGGCGTGGTCTGCGGCGTTTGAAGCGGCGTGGGATGCGGCGCGTGGTGCGGCGTGGGATGTGGCGTTGGCTGCGGCGTGGGATGTGGCGTGGGATGCGGCGTGGTCTGCTCAAACAGCAGAGTTTTTGCGTGTGGTGACAGAAACAAGGTGTTGTGAGGCGATCCGTGCGCGGGGGGAGAAATGAACATGAGAACTTTTGACCAGATCATTGACGCAAACATGACGGTGACCGACCACCTGCTGCGAGACGCTATCCATGCTGTTATCGTGGACGCGATCCATGAAGCCATGGAACAGGAGCGCGAGGCGTGTGCGAAAGCGTGTGAACGAAAGTCGCCGGTCAAAGGCGGCGAGGTCTTTGCGGCTCGGATCCGTGCGCGGGGGGAGTTACTCAAAGATGATAAGGAGAGTTGGTAATGGATGACAAACTTGACGCGCTAGAGTTTACCCAGATGGAGGCGAACTTCTGGCGTATGAAGTATCTGAAGGCGCAGGAAGAGAAGGCGCAGGAAGAATTGAAGAAGGTTGCTGAAGAAGAATCGAAGAAGGCGGTGGAAGCCGAGTGCGCTGCGCTGCGCGAGGATCGCGACTGGATGTTCAAGCGCATGACGGAATACATGCGGAGAGAGTGTCACGACCTGACGATGCAGTTGTTGCCGATAGAGACGTTTGAGGAGCGGCTCAAGGTGCAGTTGGCTGAGCGAGATGCCATCCGTGCGCGGGAGTAGAAATGAGCATCATCACCATTGACTTTGAAACGTACTACGACAAGGAGTATTCCCTGTCGAAGATGACCACAGAAGAGTACGTACGTGATCTACGCTTTGAAGTGATCGGCGTGGGCGTGAAGGTGGATGATGGCCCGAGCAAGTGGTACTCCGACGCGGCTGAGATAGAAGCTGTCTTGGAGAGAGGCCACAAGGAGTGGCAGGAACACGCCATCCTCTGCCACAACACATTGTTCGACGGCGCGATCCTGTCGTGGCGCTACGGCATCAAGCCGGGGTTCTGGTTCGATACGTTGTCTATGGCACGCGCGATCCATGGTGTCGAGGCGGGTGGCTCGCTCAAGGCGTTGGCAGAGCGGTATCAGCTCGGTGTGAAAGGCGATGAGGTGATCAATGCGTTGGGTAAAAGGCTTGTGGATTTCGATCAAGTTTCTCTTGAGCGGTACGGTGCTTATTGCCGCAATGATGCTGACCTCACTCACCGATTGTTCGGGTGTCTTTCACAAGCCTTCCCTGATTCTGAATACAAACTCATCGACCTCACAGTACGTATGTACACCGAGCCGACACTCCGTGTGGACGACGCCCTATTGGTACAAAGACTGGAGCAAGTCCGCGCTGATAAGTCAGCGCTGCTATCTGGCTTGATGGAACAACTGGGCTGCGATACCGAAGAAGCCGTGCGCAAGAAGTTGTCGAGCAACCCACAGTTCGCTGACCTACTTCGCGCGCACGGTATAACGCCGCCCGTTAAACTCAGCCCGACGACAGGCAAGGAGACTTATGCACTCGCAAAGACAGACCAAGGATTCATTGACCTTCAGTCGCACGATAACCCTACTGTTCAGCAGTTATGCGCAGTACGTCTCGGAACTAAGTCAACACTTGAAGAGAGCCGTATCGAACGTTTTATTGGGATTGGCGCGAGGAATCGTGGAAGTCTTCCTGTTCCTCTTAGGTACTATGGCGCTCATACTGGCCGTTGGAGTGGCCTTGACAGTGTTAATTTTCAAAATCTTCCAAGCCGTGATAAGCACAAGAAAGCGCTGAAGCACGCCATCTTAGCGCCCGATGGACACTTCATTATTAATTGTGATTCCTCACAGATCGAAGCGCGCGTGCTGGCGTGGCTAGCAGGACAGGAGAGTCTGGTGACGCAGTTCGCCAACGGAGAGGACGTGTACTCGACGTTCGCGTCCGAGGTGTACCGTCGCCCCATCAGCAAGGCAAACGAGATGGAACGGTTCGTCGGCAAAACCTGCATCCTAGGCCTCGGGTATGGAACTGGTGCCAAGAAATTACAGCAGACCCTCGCACAGGGCGGTGCCGTGCTGAACGAACGCGAGTGCAAAGATACCGTCGCGCTGTACCGAGGACTCAACTACCGCATCCCCGAACTGTGGAGCGACTGTGATGCTGCGCTGCGTCAAATGATGTACAGCGAGTCGGCTCACATTCGCCTTGGACGCACAAACTCCAACGGAGTCAACGCCGTATGGGTGGATACCGACACGGGCATTCAGCTGCCCAACGGCCTGTATATTCGCTACCCGAAACTGCGGCTCGGCAACGACGATCGGATGATCTATGACTCGCGGCGCGGCCCCGTCAACATCTGGGGTGGCGCGATGGTCGAGAACATCGTCCAAGCCCTCGCGCGCATTATCGTTGGACATCAGATGCTTAGAGTAGCCGAGAGGTATTCTGTTGCATTGACCGTTCATGACGCGGTAGTGTGCGTGGTATCCGAGGATGAGAAAGATGCTGCGCTGCAATGGATCATTGAGTGCATGTCTACTCCACCGGATTGGGCAGAGGGTCTGCCCGTCGCTTGCGAAGCGAAGTGGGGACATACATACGGAGAGTGTTAATGGAAGCGCTGTACGCGAACGGGTTTGAAGCCGCGTTGATCGGCGTCGGCTATCAGTTCAATACTCAATTGGCTGTATACGATTGGGACAAGTGCATTGCGATCTTGATGAAGCGCGATCATATGTCTCACGAAGAAGCCTCCGAGTTCATGGACTTCAACGTCACAGGGGCATGGGTGGGCAAGAATACTCCGGTGTTCATCAAACTCACTTCCAGTGAATTGGAAACAGAATGATCAAGTGGTCGTTTAGCGGTCTCAAGCAGTACCTCAACTGTCCCCGTCAGTTCAACGAGGTGAAGAACCTCAAGAACTACGAGGTCAAGGTCTCGCAGCAGATGCAGTACGGCACCGACGTCCACAAGGCGTTGGAAGACTACGCGCGCGATGGGAAGGAACTGCCGAGGTTCTATCTGAAGTTCAAGCCACAGATTGATGCACTACTGGAGATTCCCGGTGAACGATACCTCGAATACAAGATGGCGCTCAGTGCAGACAAACTGCCTTGTGAGTTTGATTCGCCCGACTATTGGGTACGGGGCATCGTTGACTTCATGGTCATCGATGAAGACACCGCGTTCATCGTTGACTACAAAACCGGGAGCAACAAGTACCCGGATCCGAAACAGTTGAAGTTGATGGCGTTGATGACCTTCGCGCACTTCCCCAAAGTCGTGCGGGTCAAAGCAGGTTTGCTATTCGTTGCGCACAACAGCTTCCTAACGGAGGACTACGCGCGCAACAAGATACTGGACTTGTGGGGGGTATTCACACCAGACCTAACCCGTCTGGCGCACTCATTCGAAGCCGATTGGTGGGTAGCAAATCCGACACCGTTGTGTCGGTGGTGCCCTGTTAAGAGTTGCGAATTCAATAAGGAGTGATCATGCCCTACACCAAGAGTCCTCGTCCGTATAAGCACGAGTATCAGATGCAGATGGCGCGTGGTGAACACGAAGACCGTATGGAGCGGCAACGTGCTCGACGCGCGCTCGACAAGAAGGGCGTCAATCGCAAGGGCAAGGACGTTGCCCATGTAAAGGCGCTCAGCAAAGGTGGCAGCAACAAGGACGGTGTCCGGTTGGAACCGCCCAGTAAGAATCGATCCTTTAAGCGTAAGCCTAGTGGAGCAATGAAGTAATGGAATTAGTCGAAGACACTGCGGTGCGCATGGCGCTTCCGTGGGAAAGTGCAGAAGAAGTTTTATCAGTCCTTCAGAGGAGTGAGTTGATTGTTAAGGAAGACGGTAAGGCCGACATCGTAGTCTGTTGGGACTACGATGAGATGGCGTGGCTCGCGCAGTACTTCGATCAGAAGGATAAAGCCGACGAGTCGGTTCCTTCGCCGATATTGCGTGACTACAACTGGCCCGGGATGTTCCAGCCGTTCGAGCACCAGAAGACCACAGCGGCGTACTTGTCGTTGCGTCAACGCGCGTTCTGTTTCAACGAGGCAGGTACAGGCAAGACGTCCGCTGCCATCTGGGCTGCGGACTATCTGATGACGCTCGGGCTAGTGAAGCGCGTGTTGGTGATCTGTCCGTTGTCGATCATGTATTCGGCATGGCAAGCAGACATCTTCAAGACCGCGATGCACCGCAAAGCAGCGGTGGCTCACGGTGACAAGGCTAAGCGCGCGAAGGTTATCCAAGGCGACTACGAGTTTGTGATCATCAACTTCGATGGCGTTGGCGTCGTCATGGATGAGATCGCAGCGGGTGGCTTCGACCTGATCATTGTTGATGAGGCCAATGCCTACAAGACCGCAACGACGCAGCGTTGGAGACGGCTCTCGAAGTTGATCAAGCCGACAACGCGCCTGTGGATGATGACAGGCACCCCGGCAAGTCAAAGTCCGTTAGACGCCTTTGGCTTGGCGCGATTGGTATCGCCGCATCGTGTGCCGAAGTATGTCACCGCGTGGCGCGACAAGGTCATGGTGCAACTCACGCGCTTCAAGTGGATACCGAAGTTGACGGCGCGGCAGATGGTGTTTGATGCACTGCAACCTGCGATCCGGTTCTCCAAGGCAGAGTGCCTTGATCTACCAGAGGTTATGTACCAGACCCGTGACGTACCGATGTCTGCCCAAGCAGCGAAATACTATCGCGCGCTGAAGACACAGATGCAGGTTGAAGCCGCAGGTGAACAAGTCAGCGCGGTCAATGCCGCTGCGTCACTCAGCAAGCTGCTACAGATTGCGGGTGGTGCTGTCTATACAGATAAGAAGGACATCGTCGAATTCGACATTAAGCCACGCATCAACGAACTGAAAGAAGTGCTTGATGAAACCATAAACAAGGTTATAGTATTCGTCCCCTACAATCACACCATCACGGTGGTGCATGAGAACCTCACGGCAAGCGGATACACGAGTGAGATCATCAACGGTGATGTCACTGCGCGAACTCGTGCGGAGATCATTGAACGGTTTCAGAAGCAAGACGATCCGCGAGTGCTTGTTATTCAGCCGCAAGCTGCGTCGCACGGCATCACGCTTACCGCAGCGGATACGATTGTGTTCTGGTCGCCTGTCATGTCGGTGGAGACTTACCTACAGTGCATCGGTCGTATCGATCGCGTAGGTCAGAAGAACTCCATGACGGTGGTGCATTTGCAGGGCAGCGAAGTTGAGAAGAAAGTCTACGCCATGCTGCAAGGCAAAGTAGACAGTCACAGTAAGTTAGTGGACTTGTACAAAAGGGAGTTGGAAACCAATGAGTGAAATCAGTGTTGAGGAAATGGTGGAGGCGTACCTCGCCATTCGCGCAGAGCGCGAGCGGATCACCAGAGTCTATGAGGATCAGGATAAGGCGTTAAAGGACGACATGGCAGAGATCGAAGCATTGATGCTTGGAGTCTGCAATGCGATGAATGCTGACAGTATCCGAACGAGTCACGGTACGGTCAGTCGTAAATTGAATGAGCGTTTCTACTGCAACGATTGGGATGGCTTTAAGCAGTTCGTCTTGGAGCATGAAGCCGTTGAGTTGTTTGAGCGTCGTATCCATCAGGGTAACTTCAAGCAGTTCATGAGCGATCATCCCGGCGAGGGCTTGCCCCCCGGCGTTAACGTAATGCGCGAGTTCGCAGTCACAGTTCGTAAATCCAGTAAGAAAGAGGAAGAGTAATATGAGCACCAATCTTATTCAGTCGATTCAGTCCAGCCTGTCCACCATCGTCAAGGGAGTCGATGAGCAGACCCGTGCGGTAGCCGGTGCGGGTGGCGGTAGCAAGCGCATCAGCATCAAGGGCGGCGTGTTCCGTAAGATCGTGGGCGGTAAGGAAGTCGGTTCGATCGAAGCACGTCACATAAACGTGATCTTCGCGCGCATGGCACCGAACCCGTCGCGGCAGTTCTACACGGGCCGTTACGTCGAGGGCGAGAAGGCTGCGCCTGTCTGTTGGTCAACCGATAGCAAGACGCCTGATGATGACGTCGATACGCCGCAAGCGCGTACCTGCGACTCCTGCCCGCACAGTGTGAAGGGTTCGGGTCAGGGCGGTACGGGCACGGCCTGTCGTCTGTCGTGGCGTACGGCGGTTGTACTGCCGGACGATCCAGATGGCGACGTCATGCAGTTGGTTCTCCCGGCGACGTCGTCGTTCGGCAAGGAAGAGGATGGCAAGTGGCCTTTCCGTCCGTATATGCAGATGCTTGCCAACCACAACATCAGCGGCTCGAACGTCGTCACCAAGATGCAGTTCGATACCAAGTCGCCTGTACCGCGCGTGTTGTTCTCGCCTGTCGCCGCCGTCAGCAAAGAGGTGCTCGACATCGTGGCTGAGCAGGGCAAGACCGCCGTAGCGGAAGCTGCGATTCGGTTGACCGTCTACAAGATGGATGATGCGCCGGCTCCTGCGTTGGCTCCTGAACTGTCACGTCGTCCGTTGGGTGGCACGGTGATCGATGGCATGACGACGCGTGAAGCAGCGGTTGCAGAGGCCGCTGAAGAGGTCGCTGAACCGGTACTACGTGAAACGAAGAAGCCGCTCGGCGAGGGTGCGGACATCCCTGACGTTGTCCGTAAGTGGTCAAAGGGCAAGAAGAGTTAACATGGCACGGACATATAGCGAACAGTTCTTGTTGGAACTCGGCAAGAAGGAAGACAACAAGTTGGGGCTGCGACTGGCGCGCGCTTGCGTTGCTGCGAACATCCCCGCTGCCTATGCCGCTGTTGCGTTGGAGACCTCGCCTACGACCGTCTATGGATGGTTCCGTGGGCGCGGGATCCGCGAGAACAAGTTTAAGATCGTAGAACTATTTATCGAATTCGTGGAATCCGATACACAGACCGGACGCCTCCCGTGTACGAACATGGAAGATGCCAAGGCGTATATCGAGAATCTCACGGGGGTAAAGATCTAATAGTCTCTCGGTTGGCGGGGCACCGAATGCGGTGTCCCGCCTTTTTTATCGCTGCAAAATGGCATTATGGAAAAACAATTTTACGAGAAAGCATTGCCAACGCAGGGTGTCTATTGCGCCGCAGGGATTACCAGAGACGGACTTGTCCGTCATAGGTTCGCAGAAACAATCGATGCCTTGATGATCACAGTCGAATCGTTGAAGCAGGAGGGACTCAGCGTATATGTAACACCGAACTCATTTTCAGCCCACTCACGCAAGAAGGACTACGCGAGTTACTCGCGGTCATTCTTCATTGACCTAGACGTCAACCATGGAACCGTTTGCTACACGAGCAAGCAGGAAGCATTGCAAGCGCTGAGCGCGTTCGTATCAGAAGCTGACCTGCCGCCGCCCGTGCGGCTGGACTCGGGAACTGGCGTCCATGCTTATTGGTTGTTCGAAGAAGACGTCAACATTTATGAATGGCAAGCGTATGCGCAGAAGTTCAAAGACTACTGCGTTGGTCGCGGATTAAAGATCGATCCCTCTGTGACCGCAGATGCGTGTCGCATCATGCGCTGCCCGAACACATACAACTACAAGACAGACCCGCCCAAGTTGGCGCGGTTGCTCGACGAGGAAATCTATCAGTACGACTTCAGCATGTTTAAGGACATGCTAGGCATCGTCGATGTTCCTCCGGTTATCACTGACATCCTTGCCGCAGCGACCAAGGGGTTAGATGACAACACGATCGTATTCAAAGACAACTTCGAGTATTACTTCGAGGACATCGCGCTGCGCAGCCTAAACGGCAAGGGCTGCAACCAGATCAAGTACATTCTCGAAGAAGCCAAGACCTTGCGCGAGCCGTTGTGGTACGCGGGGTTGTCCGTAGCGATTCGTTGTGTAGATGGCGCGGAAGCCATCCATCTAATGTCGGAAGACCATCCGGGGTACAGTCGTGAAGTTACAGAGCGTAAAGCCAAACAGTCACTTGACAACGCCAAGTGGGCACACAGTTGCAGTGCGTTTGAAAAAGAAAATCCCGCCGCTTGTGTGGGCTGCGCCCTCAGAGGGTCGCTCCGTTCCCATTCTCCGATTGACCTCGGCAGACGGTTCGCCGAAGCCCGAGAAACCTCTGCGGAGGACGCAGTTCGGATCGACTCGGATTCCCAAACACTTTCAGTGTTCCCCAAGGAGCTGAGGCCGTTCGTACGCGGCAGGGCAGGGGGCGTGTTCTATATGCCTCCCGCAGACGACGATGGCGACCGCGAAGATCCCATCTGCCTGACCTCGAACGATCTGTATCCGATCAAACGAATGATCGCAGGATCCGACAAGGAGTGTCTGCTCATGCGGCATATCCTGCCGCACGATCCTGTGAACGACTTCCTGCTGCCGCTCAAGCACGTCTATACGTTCGATAAGCTGAAGCAGATCCTCGCCGAGAATGGAGTCAACTTCCATATCTCGCAGACGCAAAAACTCTACGAGTACATCACCAAATGGGACGTGTACTTGCAACGGAAAGAAAAGGCGGAAATCATGCGCAAGCAAATGGGCTGGACTGAAGAGAAAGACGCCTTTGTTCTGGGTGATCTCGAAGTCAGCAAGGATGGGACTGAACGCCCTATGGCGGCATCACCCATGATCAAGAACGTTGCCAAGTTAGTTCGGCGCGTAGGTTCGTACGATGCGTGGAAAGCCTCTGCCCGCGCGCTCAACGAGCCGGGGTTCGAACTCCACGCGCTAGGTCTCCTGCAAGGGTTTGGATCGGTCTTGATGCACCTGACCTCAACGCCCGGATCGTCGATCTGTTACCAGAGTACTGACTCCGGTGTAGGTAAGACGGGCGCGCTGTACGCAGGTCTGAGCGTGTTCTGCGACCCCTATAACATATCCATCCTCGAAGGCGTAGCGACAGATAACGCCCATATCGGACGATATCTGGCGCTCAAGAACATTCTGTTTGGCCTCGACGAGGCGTCGAACATCTCCGGGGAAGCCTTGTCCAAGATCCTGCACCGGATCTCGCAGGGTAAGGCGAAGCTGCGTATGCAGTCCTCCGTAGACGCTGAGCGCGATTTAGAGATGTCGGCGTCCATGCAAGGGGCGTTCACCTCGAACCAATCGTTGTACGACAAACTGTTTGCGTACAAGAGCAGCCCACAGGGCGAACTCGCGCGCTTGATTGAGTTCTCCATGAAGAAGCCGCCACAGATGGAGGCTGACCCTACCATCGGCAACAAGATCTTCGATGTCTTCCGCACCAACTATGGATGGGCGGGGCCAGAGTATGTGAAGCACCTGTTCAAGGTTGGCGATGCGTACGTATCGAAGGTGCTGACCAAGTGGGTCACGCGGTTCACCAAGGACTACGGTGGGCAGAGCGAGTATCGGTTCTACATGAACACCATCGCCTCCGACTTTGCCGGGGGTGAACTTGCCATGGAGGCAGGGATACTCGACCTTGATCTGGAACGCATCTACAACGTCGTGATCGTCAACATGATCCAGATCCGCGACAAGACCGTTAAACCTGCCAACGTAGACTACAAGGCGTTGATCACGGAGTTCTACTACAAGAACCTCCAGAGCTTCCTGATATTCGATCAGGAGCGGATCGTCGCGGAACCCAAGGGTTCGTTCCTTGTGGGTCGCTTCGAGTCCTCGACGAGTCGGGTCTACATCAACAAGTCGGAGTTCAAGAAGTTCTTGAGCGAACGGCAGGTTAGCAGCCGCGAGTTCGAGGTCTCCTTGGAGAAGGAGAAGATTCTGATCGGCACCGAGAAGCGTCGCCTGTCGTCTGGATGGCGCACAGGTACGGGCGCGACACCGTCAATCAACGTCTATGTCTTTGCGAGTGTGCTTGATGTCCAACCAGACACAGAATGAAGTGCCGGAGCCGGAATGGCTCCTACCGTTCGAAGCCATGAAGGTTGGGGATAGTTTCTTTATCCCCACCCTCAAACCCGCCCAGATGATCTACGTTATCGATACACGATCGAAGAAGGCCAAGTACAAGACCCGATCGATCGTGACCATCCATGAAGGATGTCTGGGCGTTAGGACGTGGCGCGTCCGTTAGGGCGTGATACCGAACGGCTCTGCGCGGTACATAGCGATCCGTTTCTGCAAATTGAGTTGGTTCGTTCTGAAGTCGATCATTTGGTTTTTCAACTCAGTGGGCAGATTCGGGCTTGCTCGAAGCAACTTGATCTCGTGCTCGATGGTGTTGATGTCGTGCAGGTTCGTACGGAACGCAGCGATCGCCGCTTGCGCTTCTGGGTGATCCCTGTACATGCGCTCCATGACGCGCGGGTCTAATTTGCCCGTCTCTACGCCTTGCGACAGTTCGCCGATCTTCTGATTGACCGACGCGTAGTTCTCCGAGTCGTAGTTGGCGTCGTTGCGCAAGAACGATCCCATGAAGACCTTGGGGTCGATTGACTTACCCTTCTGGCCTCCGCTGAACATGTTGGCGAGGCCCTCGCGCAGTTCGTACGCTTGAGTCGCCATGTCTGCCGCGCCGTCCATGTAGTTCGTGGCTTCGAAGTACAGCAGGTTGGGAGGTATGTCCCACCCATGCTCACGGTAGAGCCAGCCAGAGAAGTCCTTGTAGATCTGCGGGACGCTGCCGCCACCCGAGATAGACTCCGCGATCTTACTCTGGCGCGTGTTGTAGATCGGGTTGCCCATGGAGTTCATGTTCATGGCAGACTCGAACGCCGCTTTGACAGGCGTGGGCGCGATGGTATCGGCGATGAACTGCATCGGATGGTCTGCGGGTTTAATCATCGACGGCTGAATCGGCGACCACATTTCAGCACCGATGCGGCCCAAGTTACCCAGATACTCTGAGGTCGTCTGGTGGCCCATCATGTAAGCTGCCGTCTGCGCACCCATGGCTACGATGCCGCCGGGGCCGAAGCCCACAGGCAGAGAGAACAACTTCTTACTGCCCGGGATGGCGAAGTTGATGTTGCGGATCCACATGTCTTTCTTACCGGCAGCGATGCGGTTACGCCCCTGCGCGTCCTCATCAGACATGTGGTACGACATTACATACGACGCCATACCCGCCGCGAATAGCCCCTTGGAGACCAACTGCCAACGCTTGGCCTCTGTCAAAAGACGTTGCGCAGCGGCTTCACGCAAGCGAGGATTCTGGCGATCTTGCGGGAGCAACTCATTGTCGATCGCCTTGCCCAGTAATTCCTCGCCGTACTTAGGAACGAGATAACGCAGGGTGCCGAAGCTCTCAGCAGTTTTCACCGCCGTTGTCATGGCAGGGCGAATGAAGGCGTAGAGCGATGACAGGACGCGGCTCTTGCTGCCTCGCAGACTAAAGTTCGCCAACTCCTTAGCGCGGAACGCCGCGTGACGCTTCGCGTTATCTTCGACGTCTGCTAACTCTTCCGGTGTCAGTTGCACCTTGCTGATAACATCCGCTGTCTCTTCCGGCGTTAACTGAGACCGCTCCTCCATCTGGTCGCGTGTGCCACCCTGTATTCTTGCAGTTGTTTCTTTTAATTTGTACGCCTCTTCAAGTGCGGCCTTATGCTTCTGCGCTAAAGCAATATCGGTCTGCCGCTTAATCTCAATCGGCTTTGCCAGACTGTACGCCGTACCACGGCTGACGAAGTCCCATCCATCCGACCACGTATCCAGAATCTTGTCGAGGGCTTCTAACGCCTTTGAACCACCGCGCACTAACTTGTTGTTGCTGAAGTTGGTCTCGAGATACTTGTAACCCTTATCGACGTCCATGGCATGCATATATGCAGCCTTGCCGCCATACTGAAGGAATTCAAACGCGTCTTTGACGAATGGATTCTCAGCCGCCAGTCGATTGATCTCGGTAAACTTACCTTGTCTGTACAACAACGAAAGTCTTTGCATGTCGCCAAGAATATTCTTACTCGCCATGTGCCGCATATTCTTAGCGACTTCGATGGGGTACTGGAACTTACTGATCTCTCCTGCGTATTCATTCGGCAGGATGTAGGCGTTCATCAACGAGTGCTTGAGGAAGTTCCACGGCGCAAACGTTAGACGCAAACGAGTCAATTGGTTTGAGACTAACCCTGTGATGCTTTGCAGAGCGCGCAATGCAAGGCTAGGCGGGTCTTCAATCGGACGGCGAATGCCATCCAAGACCGCTTGATCCTTGATCCTGTAAACGTGCGCGGTGCCATCATCGCCCATGTGATAGATGGTGTCGCCGCCAAACAGACGCGGAAATTCTTGTTTCAACTCGGCATTGGTCGCCAAGAAGCGATCCGGCGCTGTGATGTCTCCAAGGTATTCACCGGGGAGATAGCCTTGTTCGATTAGGTTCTTAACGCGGAGCGTTACACCTTCGCGGCTCGCCGTATGCGCAGCGTTGTACGCGTCATAAATCGTTTGCAGCGCGGTGTTCTCGGTGATGTGCTTACCGCCACCGAAGCCTTCCGTGAACCCTGCCACGTCACCATAGCTGTGCGTACCGGCAAGGTTGGTCGGATCCTGATCGCCAAAGCGCGACTTCAACGGGGTGTACGTATCGCCCCAACGGTAGAACCCGTCGGTCAACGCGTCGAGCGTACCGTTCCACTTGCCGCCTTGCCGCTGAAGATCCTTCGTGATCTGGATCAGTTCTTTATGCTTTGTCAACGCGCGCTCTAAGACAGGGCCGACGGTCGGGTCTGCCAGATCCCGATCCATCAACTGCCGGATAACCGACATGCGCGTCGGATCAGTATTCTCGGCAGGGGCATAGACGGCAGACGCCCAGTCCGTGGGCATCGGTTGTCCCGGTTCACGATTCATGTACTCCGGGTGCTTCGTAGCGCCGTACGGGTCTACGTTGGCAGGGTCGTACACGATCTCGCGCAAGTGATCGCCCAACTGCTTAAGCAGAGGGATCTTATCTTCTGTCGTCAGATTGGGATCGCTCGCAATCTTCATCGCGTCGCGCAAAGCCGTATTGCGTAAATCATTAGGGCTAGGCATAGGTTGCCCGCGTTTCTCGCCGTCAATGACCTCGTCCATGGATTCAGGACCGCCGTAAGCGCCAACGACAGGTTCGTTTTTCAGCGGACGGTAGCGCAAGAACAACTCCGTACGACGGGCGTCGGCGTGTTGCGCGATCAGATACTCGGACAGGATGTCTGCGGCAAGGCGTGGAGAGTTAAGATTCTTCGCTTGCGACAAGTCGTTGATTGCACCCAGATACTCGCGCGCGGGGTCTGCTACGTGTTCGTTAGCAAGCGCTTCCGCAACGCTGTCCATGTTGGCAAGGATAGGATACAGATCGTTTGCATCAGGGCCGCTGATGATCGTCTTAGGCCCATCCGGGTGCTTCGACATCTGGTTGAACAACCGCTTGATCGGTTGCCACATGTTCTGATACTTGGTGATCAGATTGTCCACGGGGCCGATGTCTTTCTTAACCTGCGTGGCTAGATTGCCCATCGTGATGGCATCGTCTGCCGCTCTAGACTCTGAACGCTGACGCATGTCGTCTTCATAGAAGGCTATGCGATCAGCCCCGGGAGGCGGCGCGCTCTGCTCCATCTCGTTCGGGTCAGGACGCAAGCGGCGTGGGCCGTTGGTCGGTGGCTCGTTCGGAGTCTGGCTCGGCGGGAATACGTTCGGCGGCAAGACGTCTTCATCGCCCGGGGGCGGGGGCGTCACCGGGGTTTTTGCAGGGGTAGCGGCTGCAGAGATTTCAGGATGCCCCGTCAGGTAATTGCCGAACTTCGTCGGCTTGGTTTGCAGCGCGCCGAGTCCCGCTTGGAGACCCACCTGCGACCAGTCCACTTTGCTCAAGTCGCCGTCGTTGTGCCACAACTGCGATCCTGCGCCTATCGCGGTTTGAATACCCGCGTTCATGGCGGCATTGCCCCCCGCCTCGCCCTTGTAAGAACGTAGGAATCTAGAGAAGACGTTGGCGGATTCTCCCGCCGCATTCTTCATCAAGCCTTCAGGTGTGAAGGCAAGGAATCCGGGCACAGCGGCAGCGATAGTCTGTCCGTATGGGTCTTTCGCTTGTTCTTTGGCGCGAGTTTCTTTATCGACGCCCAGAGCCTTCGCCGTCTCAGGGAACTTATCGATGAGGTAGTCTTTAGCCTCATCTGATAGGAGCGCCGTACCCAAACCTACACCTAAACCGACAGCGCCTTTGACATAGGGGCCACCGGGTACTGCCGCCGCAGCTCTACCACCCAATGTAATAGCGGCGACCGTACTTGGCATGGCTTCTGCTGCGGCCTTAAGACGCGCGCCCCAGACACCGTCCGATTGGGTTTGCTGCGGCTCAGCAGGGGTAGCCGCAGCCGCCCCTGAATGCCCGAACGCTTGTTGGTTCAGAGCCTCTTCCAACTCTTGCGGCGTCGCGTCAGCTGGACCTTCAAGGACGTATTTAATCCCGTCAGATCCTATGACTTTGAACTGCGCCATAGTTTACTACCAAGTTCCGGCTATGGTGATACGACGCGGGTTCACCGTCGAGGCAGATGCTGCGCCTGTAAGACCCAGTTGCGATTTACGCGAGTTAATGGTGTTCTGCAGCTGAGTCCGCATACCCTGTAGCATCGGATTGTCCGAGATATCAGGCAAACTCGCCAATTCAGATTCCAGTTTGATGATCTCGGTGTCCTTCATCGCCGCGATGCGCTCGTGAGAAGCCATCATCCACTGCGCAATTTGCGATTGTGTTTGTGCTTTTGTGTTAGCCGCGTATCCCGTTGGGGTCGTGGCAACCGCGTTACCTTGCAGAGCCGTCAAGCGATTCCGCGCTTCTTGGATCGCAGTCACCTTAGCCGCACCCGCCGGACCTTCGGCCTGTGCCGCCGCCTCTTGCTCCGCCAACTGGTTGAGTCCGGCTTGATAGGCAAACGCTGGGTTACGCACTAGCGCAGTGTTAACCCCCACAGTTGCTTTGAGCGATTGCTGCCCACGGAGAGCCGCTGTGTCTTCCGACGTCTTGTATCTAATCAATTCGTCTTCACGACGTTTTGCGTCGTTGTAGCCCACCAAGGCTTCGTGGAACTCTTTACGTCCTTCACCTTGTGCGCTCACCTCATTCTTATACATGGCGGACTTGAGTTCTGCGGTCTTGAGATCCGTGTCACGTTGCGCTTCCATGAGCGCCTTCTGCGATTCCGTCTTGGAGTTGGCAACGTCCTTGCCCGCAATCGCCAAGGAGAGCAGCGCGCCCTGCACGTTATTGATCGGCAAGTGCTTCTCATAAAGGTTCATCGCAGTATCCGCAATGTCACCACTCGCCTTGGTCAAGCCACGCTTGCTCGCGTTCTTGTCTGAGTTGTACTCCGTGACTTGGTCACGGTAACGCGCCATCGTGACCATGGCCTCGGCTTCGCCTTGGTTCATACCATGGTCTTGCGCAAACTTCATTGCCTCATCAATATAAGACTGCTCGTCACCTTTAGGCGCAGTGAGTTTCGAAATTCGTTCCGCGTCCGCAATGTGTCTATCAAGATCCGCGTAGTTCGGTTTGATAAGACGCGTATCAATACCGCTCAATGCCGTGAGCGTGGGATCTTTCGCGCCCAGTGCCCCCGTCAGATACTGACTGACTAACTTAGGATCTATACCCGCGATCTGTTGTTGCTGCGGCTGCTGCGGTTGAGGATTCGTCTGCGCAAGCTGCCTGAACTCATCCTGAGACAAGATTGGCATTCCGTAGCCCGCGTTGTCCGAGAACATTGGATTGAAACTTGATACACCGTTCGCAGGGGGAACAACATCACCCGCCGCAAACGCAATGAGACCACCATTGGCTTTACCCTGCACGGGGTCTTGATCCAACTCGTGACCGAACATGTTGGCGGACAGGGGTATCCCTGCCAGACCGTTCTGTGCATGGGCATGGGTCGCGGTATAGTTGTTGATCGCTTGATCCACTTCCTGACTGACCGTGGCAGGGTTCACCTGCTTAAGACCCGCACTGCTCAGTTCTTTCAGTTTGCGCGCCTTCAGCACGAGCGCCACGGTGCGCGGATCCAAATTGCCGTCGCCAAGCAATGACTGAATCTGCTTATCCAACGGCAAGCCCGCAACCTGCTGCGCCTTCATCATGTACTGAGGATCTAGCGCGGCAATGCCCGTCACATCGTTCGGTGTAATGTTTTGCATGGTACTTCTCTTATGCCGCGCCGGAACTGAACAGGCTACCCAAGCCACCCGATCCCGTCAGAGCCGACGCACCGAGCATCGCTGTATTCATGGGCGACTGATAGACCGACGACGTGTACTGACCACCCAACGATGCAGGGGAACCACCGCGGATCAACTCGCTCAGGTACGACAGCTGCGCGTACGGCTGGTTTATGGAGTTCTGGTAGTTCTGATACTGCGCGTTGTACAGGTTCTGGAGGTCCTGCTGTTCCGTCGCGCCTGCGCCCATCTGTGCCTGAAGGATACCGGCGTTCTGCGCGTAGTCCTGCTGACCGATGGCACCCAACTGCTGAGCCGCCGCAAGTTCCTGTTGGTTCGACGTATTAAACTGCTGCTGCGCGTTCGTATACGCGTTCTGAAGTCCAGTCGCTTGAATGTTAGCCAACTGATTTTGAAGGCCCTGCTGTGCGTTGGCTTGCATCAACGCTTCACGCGAACCACCCAAATCGCCTTGGTTGGTAGCCGTACTGGCAAGCCCCGGCAACTGCTGCGCGTAACTGCGGATCGCGGCTTGCTGCTGTTGATTAACGACATCCTGAACGTACGGCGACATGTACTGGTTCACGTTGTTACCCGTGAATTGATTCGTACCTGCCATGCCCGCTAACGCACCCGCCTGACCTACATACGGCGACGCTTGCATATTCTGTATGCCCTGTGCCGCCTGTTGCTGCAAGGGGGACATCCCGGCAACTTGCGTACCGCCAAGACCCTGACCTTGGAACGGGTGATACTGGGTGTTCGCAGCCGTGAGGGCTTGCGCCTGTCCAATCATCTGTTGGACTGGCCCCTGTAAGTAGTCAGGGATGTTCGTATTTTGTACGGTCGATGTACTAGGACCGCTGCTTCCGCCGCCACACATAGTGTTAGCCTCCAGAAAGTAGTGTGCCGCCGATCAGCTTAAAGCCTCGACGCTGCAACATCTGTAATTTGTGTTCTGTGTCTTCTGTGCTGAATATGCCCACGACCAATGGCTTATCGTTCGCCTCCGCAAAAGCCTTAGCCTCTGCCAAAAGCGTCGAAGCGACTTTAGAGTTCCGGTATTCTGGAGTTACATACAACCACCCATCGGTGTAGTACGCCTCGTTCGAATACCAAGGACTCGTCTGGTACAGCCCGATAGTCCCGACCAATTCTCCAGTATCAGATTCCGCAACCCATGCAGCGCATTCCACGCAGTTGGCGACCCAAGGAATCGCTTTGCTGAGATCAAACCCTTTAGCACTCAACCGACCCATCTCGTGCTCGCGCGCGAAACCGATCAGCAAGTTGACTAACCGACTAAATTCATCGGCGGACTTCACTACGGGTCTGACCACATAGTTCATTACATGTGACCCTGATTCTGCGGGCCGTAATGCGCCAAGCCCGTCTGAGCCTGTGGGTGAGCCAGAGAAGCGAGTCCACCTGCACCAGACAACGCGCCGGGGCCACCGCCCGGAAGAGCCTGAGTCGCGTTCTGAACATTGCCGAACAGACCGCTAACATTTGGCATGGTTTGCTGCATTTGCGGCGCGTTAAGAAACGGTGTCGTAAGTCCCTGTAGTTGATTCGCCGCTTGCTGCTGCATCGGCCCCATCTGCTGCAAACCCTGTGAGAGCGGCAGTAACTGACCGAGGCTAAGATTCTGCATCGGCTGCTGTATGTTCTGCGCGTTCTGCATTTGTCCGAGCATCTGATTCCCGCCAAAGGCAGACTGCGATGTTCCGGTTGACGGAGACATCGCGCCAAACATGCCGCCAAGATTCTGCATCGGTTGTATACCTTGGATGGCTTGCTGCTGCATCTGATTTCCGCCAAAGGCAGACTGCACCATCCCCTGCGTCGGCATCCCTGCCATACCACCAAAGCCACCGAGCATTCCTTGGCTACCGCCCACCATCGGGGACTTCGATTGACTCGTACTTGCTGCACCGCCGCACATGATCTACTCCTTAAACCGGTAAAAATTTGTCGGGATTGATCTGCTTGCCCTGCTTAAGATTACCCGTGCGAGCAAGTCGAATTTTGTTCATCATCGAATAAAGTTTCTTGGCCCCGGCACTTGTCGAACCGTTGCCGAGATGTGAGACGACATCCGCCGGAACCACAAACTCACCATCAGCGAGAGCAGCGCGTTGTGGCTTCGGCCCGTGGATGACAGCCGGAATCGAGTCGGACATTCCATCGCCATCACCTGTTAACAGCTTACCACCGGCAGCGTAGGTTGGCGCGAGGTCCGCCAAACCCCCTCCCGCGAAGTTTGCCTTGCGTCCCGACAAAATATCGCTGTTGTATCCGCCACCGCGAATATCGCCCGCACCGCTCGAAGCCACCTGCGTATACGTACCCGTAGTCGGGTCATAGGTATACTGCGGCAGAACCGACGTATTGCCGGAAGCATTCGTAGAGAACATTGCAGCGGGGACGTATGACGATGAAGGCGTCGAAGTCGATGACTGCGTCGAGGTCGAAGTCGGGGCAGGGGTCGGCCCCGCCCAATTCGGGTTATACGGCGTAGCTGCCAAAGCGGATAGGTAGGCGTTGTTCGCCGTAGGATCGGCAGGGGCCGGACGAGGAGCCGACGCTGAAGCCGCGAACTGTTGATTCATCGCTTGAAGCGCAGCCTGATCCGTACCCTGTGCCGGGATAAAGTTCTGCTTCAGAGCGTCCAACATCTGCTGCCCCGTACTTGACGGAACCGAGGCACCGCCCGCGGCGTAGTGATGAACGTGCCCGCCGCGCTTCATTCCCGGGGCTTGACCCGTTGGCAAACCTGTATTCGGATCGTAGGTGGGGTAGAGCGTCGTGATACCACTGTAAGGGTTCTCGAAGGAACCCAACGGACCCTTAGACGTATTCTGACCGGCACCCACCGAAGGGCGATATCCCTGACCCATGTAATTCGTAGACCACGAACCGGGGCTGTAGGATCCACTGTAGAGGGGTTGTCCACCGGGGCCATACGTCATTTTGCCCGTGAAAGTTGTGTTGTAGTACGGCCCCGCCTTACTCGTAGGCAAGTTGGACGTGCCTCCACTTAATCCCCCCATCAAAGCGGGGGCCGCGGCCTTCATGATGTTCCCGACGTTGGATTGAAGGAAGCCGAGACCCGATGCGCTTCCGCCGGGGCCGAGCGCGCTCATACCTGCTTTCATCGCCGCCCATCGACCCGCTGCGCCGGGGGTATTCATCTCTGCCAAATTACCCATCGCGGAATTTGTTGCCGCGCTAGGCGCAACGTCTCCCACGGTAGCCGCATTGGGAACTTGAGACATGATTGCGCCGGGAGCATCTGAAGCGGCTTGCGCTGCGGCATTCGCCGCTGCCGTTTGGTCACCGAGCGCGGAAGTGGCGGCGGTCTGACTCGCGGCGCTAGCGCCTAAATTTTCTACCCCGCTAGCGAGGCCGCCGCCACCAATGCCGCTAAATACGTCCCCAATTAACCCTATACCTTTATCACCCTTCACCGCACCCGCCGCCAAACCTGCGCCGCCTTGCAGGGCCATGAGCGCTAGAGGGCCGAGGGTACCGCCCGACAGAACGGTGGCGAGGCCACCGGCAAGCATCGGCAACAGAGACGACAAGAACCCTGCTTCGGGTAGGCCCGTGCGCGGATTGGTCGTGATTCCACCCCCCGCCAACGTTGCCAATTGATGCAGACTCTGCACTTCTCCCGGGGACATATGCACAAGCATGGAGTCACCGCCACGACCCAACGAGGCGAGGCCACTAGCCATATTGTGCGGGTGATGAGCCATTGGTTTGAACATAGTTACACCGCTGTATTAGAAATGAGGATGCCTTCGACACCGATGCCGACTTGGAATGAGCCAGATGTTGGCTCTCCCGCCGCTTGCCATTGGATGTCGGTCTTCTGCGTATAGGCACGGGGCGCAACGCGAAGCGTCCCGTATTCGTTCGTGAACGGAGCCTGAAGAAGAATCTGAATCAGGCCCGTACTGGATTGCGTGTACACGCGATAGAACGAGTAGTTACCTGCCGTGTTACCGTTGAGGCTTGAGTACGCGTTAGAGCGCGTCAGATAGAACGTGTACCCGTTCGGCACGGTGTAGATCATCATCTGACTCTTGCCGTATCCGGCATTGATCTCAGCGTACTGGAGCGTCTTGCCCGAGTTGCCTACGTTCAGCGTACCTACCGCATTGACCGTTCCGGTAACTGAGATGCCGTTGATCCGCAGGTATGAATTGACGGAAGTAACACCCGTCATGCCGTTGGTCAGCGTAAGTGTCTCTGAGATCGCGTTGTAACCGGAATCCAGCCCGTTGATCAGAACCTGCACCGCCGTATCCGACGCTGACGAACTCCAGAGCAACACCTGCGCCGCTGACGCAGGGTACGTGTACTGCGTAGTGTTCTCCCACACTGGGTAAAACGTAGCGCCCGTGCTGTTGGGTAACGCGCCTTGGTAGCCGTAGATATTGACGACCGAGCATCCCGGCACGAGGCCACGCGAGACCTGCATGTACCAAGGAGCCGCAAGGCTCGACTCAGTGCTACCCGCAAACGGAGGGTATAGATTCAGACTCACGTCGCTTCGCCTCCCGACACGGTGATAGTCACGCCCGTCGTACTGGCCTTGACCGCAATGATGTCACCCGCTTGGGTGTTGTTGGCAGGGCCGTTCATGATCTGAGACCCCGTCCACTGCATCGTGCTGTTGGCAGGAATTGCCACGTTGTACAGGATCGCGTTGTTCACTCCGGGCGTACCCACCGTGTTCGTTGCCGTGTACGGCACCAGACAGACCGACACCGTGACGCTTGATGCGTTGGTGTTGCAGATGTCCATGTCTTTGACGAACGTCCGCGTGTTTACGGGCGCGGTGTAGATCGACGCGAACGCCGTGGTCATGGCAGCTTGCGCCAAACGCTTGGGAACAATGTTCTGGAAGTTCGACATCAGTAGCATCCCCCATCAAGCCATTGCTGCACCGACGTCGTATTCGCAGCGTCCGTCAACTGACCTGTCGCGTTGTCCACCTGACCGAAGTACAAGCGCAGCGCGTTACTGATCATCGTAAAGTACGCCGCATCCACCGTCCCAGACGGTACCGGGATACTGGGCGCTTTGGTAGGCGTGATAGACGACATTAGCGTTTCCCATCCGGACGAACGTCAAACCGATTCGCGCCCATCTGCCACATGACGCCCATATCCTGTGAATAGGCTTTGAACGCAAACTGACGCCCACGAACTCGGGTATAGACCTGACCCGTGTATTGCTCCACAGGATAAGTGTATGTGGGGGCCGTGGGGAGCGCAGTGTTCACGACACTCATCACGTCCGTGGCGTTGCCGCCGACAGACGCCGTATAGGCAGAGCCTGAGTTCTGCCGAGGCTCGACAGTCATGTACAAGACAGGACTGGATGCCGTCGAGTTCGTGAACGTTACGTCCGGCACGATGCGCCACATGTAGACGAACTTGTCGCCGTCCCCGCCCGGGGTAATGTCCGCAGATTCGATGTACGAATAAATCGGCAGCGCCGTCGCCGGAGTGCCGTCATCCAGACCGTTCTCGTGGAACACGATCTGATTCGGAATGCCATAGACCACAGGCGCGTAGATGCTGTGCGCGGCTACCGTCGTTCCGTTAAGCCCGCGCGTGAGACCCAACAGCGTGTTGTTCGAGTTGCTCGTGTAAGCAATCAGTTCGCTATCGATAGTGATCGTTCCCGATGTGGGATACGCAAACGCATTGAGCACCTGTATGGAGGTGCTCGACGTAGTCAACGCCTGACTCAAATAAGACTGCTGTAGGCTGAATACCGCTTGTGGGTACTGCTGATACTGCGAGTCGAGCCACGCCGTACGGTTCATCGTACCGTCGTACCAACAGTTGTCCAAGTAGTTAAAGATGACGTACGAGTCATTGACCGTGCTGTTCTTGGACGGGTAGTGCCACCAGATTTCGTTGAAGCCTTCATTGAAGCCGCAGACAATCTGGTTGAGTTGGTTGTAGTTGAGATTGCTATAAACGTAGCGCTTGAGGCTACACGGCAGGGTTTGAACGCTACCGGTGTAGATATAGAACCGATCCAGACCCATCCAGTACGTGATGTTGTTGATGGTCACCGCCGCGTTGGGCGAGATGATCGACACGTTGTCTTGGAGGATCGTGAACGAAAAGATCAGCGGCGGACCAACGTACTGCATGGAGTACAAGGTCGTGTTCGACCAGACCAGAATTTCCTGACGGTTGTTAACCGCTGTGATCAGGTACGATCCGTTCGACAACGGCGTCTCACCCGACTGGTTCTGCGTCTGCGGCACCCATTCGTACGCATTGGATTGATCCGACCACCGCACCAACATGGGGTTAAACGCGGTGTTGAAGTTCGTCGGGTCATACGGGTTCGCGCCCAACGCGATGGTGAACTGAAGCGTACTGGAACCGAAAATCTTATTGGTCTGATTGGGTACCGAGTACCCCGCGTAACTGAAACCCAGAACATCACCGACGCCGACCGTCACGTTGTTGCTTAGCGTGACAACAAACCCGTTTGTGTACGCGGTCGTGACGTAGGTTCCCGCAGGGACGCTCGCAGTACCGCTCGTGTTCGTGATGACGGTAACCGTCGCGCCCGAGGTGATGTAGAACGAATTGTCCACCGTGATGGACGTACCGGCAGTGGTTACTGCCGTGACGTTAGCCGTCCCTTTGACCTGAGTCGCCGCATAAGCTCCCAGAGTCACGGCAGGTGTGGTGAGCGAGCCGCCGCCCGTCGCCCAAGGCCAGTAATAGATCTGCCCCGACGTCGGCGAGAAAACCAGATCTTGATTGAAATTGCACTGCGACCACAACTGCAAGGGGATGTTGACCGTCGCGCTAGTGCCTAATCCCCATCCGCCCAAACTCCAACCGCCCGCGCCCCAACCTGTGGACGCCGTGACGGTGCTGCCTCCGGCATTGATGTCGTACACCGCAGTGGGAGTACCGCCACCCGTCGCCGCCGTGGGCACGGTGGGATACGCGTTGATCGTGAACGTATTGCCGTCCGGCGTCGAGATGATCTCGTACTGCCCAGTGACGGTATACCCGCCCACCGCCGTCGCGCCCGAGAACGTAACGTACGACCCGGGACTCGCGCCATGCCCCGGCGCGTTGACCGTGATCAGGCTATTGGTACCGTTCGTCGTGAACGGATTGCTAGCCAACGCCGGGGTACCGGTACGCAGGGGCGTGATGTCGTTGTAGACCGCGCCATACTGCACGTAGTATTTCTGGTTGGTGCCAATCGCCGTCAGCGTGTAACCATCATAGGTCACCCACGTCAGCAGCGTACGGGCAACGCCATTGAACGTAGCACCGGGGTACGCGTTCTTCCAGCCGCCCATCTTCTCGACAAACCCCGAACGGAACCGGATCTTGTCAGCATTGAAGAACATCCCCGTCGCAGAATACGACGTGACTTCTTTGTTGACCCCGGGCGTGAACGGCAGTTTGACGAGTGGCATCGTTACACCTTAGAAAACAACGCGGCTTCAGCAGCGCGGCGTTTGGTCAGGCCCGGAAGCACCTTACCGCCACCCTTATTCCATTTGGCGAACTCCAACACTGCTTCATCAAACTTCTGCTGATTAATCAATTTCAGTAGAGTCGAAGTCTTGAAGTTGCCCGATCCGCAATTGAAAACAAAATCGCACAGAGCATCGAATTGATTTTGACTGATCTGAGGTTCAACCAAATTGTTGACGGTACTCTGTGCGGTCAGCAGGTCCAGCATCAATAATTGATCAGCACGAGCCTGATCTATCTTCAGTCCCGCATAAACATCTGGCCCCGTATGACCATAGCCAATCGTCCACTTTTCAGCGGGGCATAAATATGCCTCCAGCCTACACCCCTCAAACTGCTTGGTGATTGCCGCGCAGTTTGGACTGACATTCATACGGTGCATCATTACGGAGCCACCACCGGAGCCGGAGTGGTCTGGGCCGAGACCTGATTCACAACCGTGCTGACGAGCGTGTTGATCGTCTTGGTCGAGATGTCCACACCGACGGTCTTGAACTCAGTCTGAGCCGAGGCTATGCCCGCAGCGATAGCGCCCGCCGTGCCACCCGTGGCGAGACCGCCAAGCGCAGCCAAACCGATCACCTTGACCGCGTTCTCAAGATCAGCGACCGCGATGCTTTGCAGTTCAGCAATCGCCGCACGGAAGTCGGCTTCGATAGCCACGCCAACCGGATTGCCGTTGAACCACTTACCCAAAGCCGCAACGTCTTGCTCAAGCGTATTGAAAAAACTCATTGTTCAGTCCTCTGTTAATTTGCACGAAAAACCAATATCGAACTCAGCCTTCTGGAGGCTTACTAACGTTGTCTGACTGTCCTTCGGCGGTACTACCCCCGCTGTTGGATGACACGCCAACCCTTGCTGACGTAATTGTGTGCATGACTGCGTTAGCAGCAGTGACGATAGCAACAACCCCCGCAGCCAGATTCTGTGTGGTGTCACTGTCTAAACTCACGTTGAAACCAAAAACCTTGGCAAGGCCAAGGGCCGTGCCAAGGAGCGCAAGGATTGCGTTGGTTGCAATCGTCCTATTTTTCCAAGTCGCAGGATCAGCAACTTCTTTGCCCTCTTTGAAGAGTTCGAAGAACTTAGGGGCATTCTGAATGTACTTAAAAAGTCCCATGCGAACTCCTTAGTAGAAGTAAAACACCACAGCGCCGTTAGATCCGGACGGCGCAGTACCTGTACCCGTGCCACCCGCGCCGCCTCCGCCATAAGGGCCTCCATGTACACCGGTAACAGGAATACCACCCGCTCCTGTTGTTGTTCCCGGCTGTCCATTACCACCTGCCGTCGATGTCCAGTTGGTTGCGGTTGTTGTTGTACCACCGGTACCACCTGTTCCTACCGATCCCTTGTTACCAAAATTTCCGGGGTTAACAGTAATCGCATTGATGCTTGCGTAAGTTCCCGATGTATTGATGAGCGACGACGTTCCGATTGAGCCGTTATTACCGCCGCTAAGATTTGACGCGCCACCCAAACCACCCGCACCAACCGAACCGACAATTGTCTGCCCCGACGCCGTGCTGACGTTGTAAGCGGTTGCAGTAATGGCATACGCACCCGCACCGCCACCGCCGCCGGGATTCGTACCATTCGTATCGTAACCGCCACCGCCACCGCCACCGGCCCAGACTTCAATGACCATATTGGTCGCGCCAGTGGGGATCGCTTGAGTGAACGAGCCTGTCGTTGTAATAGGAACAGTTTGCGGCGTAAAACCGCCACCACCGCTAGAAGCGATCACATTGAGAATAGCGCCCATTACGAAACCCCCGGTCCCATGCAAATGAATGTCGGATTAGAGCCGCCAACGACGCAGACCAACGTGCAGAAGCCGTGTGCAGCCACCGTCCGGTTACCCGTCGTAGCCGTATTGGCAAGTTGTAGCGTTACGCCCGTACCCGCCGTAATAGTCTGCGCCGACGCCGAATTGTTGTAGAAGCTGATCACACTGTCCGTAGCCCACGTACCCGTACTACCGCTAGACCCCGTTAGGTACGGAGCCGCAACGATCAGTAGACCACCCGCCGTGTTCAGCACGTACTTACTGCGATCCGATAACGCCGCTTGATACTGCGTACCCGCGCCCGTGGTTTGGGGCATACCCCGGAAGCCCACAGCGACTTGGTTACCTGCGCCGTCGTTGATCGTCGGAGTCGTTGTGCTGCTGAACGTCACTGCGCCCGTAAAGGACGCCGTGCTGTTGAACGTGACCGCTGCGCTCCAGATGTGAGCGCCAGTCCATGTTGGCGTGATCGCCTGACTCAAGGCCGGAGCCGAGTCTGAAGTCATGAACGTGATCGCGGAACCCGTGACCGTCGTAAGGCCAATCGTCGCGCTAGGGGCCGCAGAAGATACAGCGGCAACGGAGTTCGCTGAGATCGCGTTAACAACGTTGGTACCGTTACAGTACAGCGCGTAGGTCGCGCCCGTCGGAACGCTGATACCTGTTCCCGAAGCTGTCTTGAACGTAATGGCAGATGCGGTGCTGTTGTAGACGAAGTACAACTTGCTGACCGCAGGGCAGTTCACTGTGCCGCCGCCTGTACCCGTCAACGTGAGATAGATGTTCCGCGCCGTGGACGATACGCCCGGACTGATGGCAGGGATCGTATCCGTACCGCCCGAACACGCAAACGAACCGCCACCCGTGATGGCTTGTTCGATCACGGTACCCAGATTGGTATTGGTCGTGGCACCCCATGTTCCTGACTGATCGCCAGTACCCATCAGGGTGATTTGAAGATTGGGGGAGTAGGTACTAGCCATTGATCACTTCCAGTTTGGAGTCTGCCCGTCGTTAACCGAAGTCCACTGAGAACCCTCTAGCGTTATATCACCAGAGCTGTTCTCTAATTGAATCCGGTTGCCGTTCTCAAGTAGCAGATACTGAGGTGCTGTGCTGTTGACCGCTGACCAATTTGGCGTTTGCGTATCCCCGACAGCAGCCCAGTTGGGAGTCTGCGAATTTGTAACTGCAACCCAATTCGACGTTTGCGTATCATTGACGGCTACCCAGTTCGGAGTCTGCGCGTCGCTGATCGTTGTCCAAGCAGTTGTCGGCGCGACGCTAACTGAAGTCCAGTTTGGCGTCTGCGGATCGCTAACGACAGTCCATCCGGGGGTCTGTGCGTCAACGACCGGGATCCAGTTCGGCGTCTGTGTATCCGGCAGTACACCCCAGTTGGGAGTCTGAGAGTCATTGACCGGATTCCAGAGTTGCGTGATCTGGATCGAAACTTGCCCGATTGTACCAAAACCTGATACGCCTGTGACAAGTACGATGACCAACGGGGGCGGTTGCAGATACGCGGGATCGAACGTGATGCCGCGCGGTGCCCGGAACTGCGGGTTGGGCCAGTCGGTCTGATTGAACGGAGTCGGGGCTATGACCTGTCGGAGAGTGTAGTTCGCCCCAACGTCCTGCTGTGCTGCAACACGAACAAACGGATTCAGCAAATCCGCCGGTTTGAACGGTGTCGGCGCTGCCGGTGCTATTTGCCGCAGGGTGTAATTCGCCCCGACCTCATGCTGTGGCGGCACCCGCGTAGTCGGGTTCGGCCAATCCGTCATCCGCGTTGGCGGACTCAAAATTTGCAGAGTTAAGAAGTCTGGGGGTACCGGCTGCGCCGCAATTCGTGTAACCGGATTCGGGAAGTCCGTCTGGTTAAACGGAGCCGAGATCGACCGAATCGTCAGGAAGTCCGGCGGCACAGGCTGCGCCGAAAGTCTCGTAACCGGATTCGGGAAGTCCGTCTGGTTAAACGGAGCCGAGATCGACCGAATCGTCAGGAAGTCCGGCGGGATAGGTTGCGCCGCAATTCGTGTAAGCGGGTTTGGAAGATCCGCCGGTACGAACGGGGCTAGGACTGGAGCAACTTGCCTAATAGTTGTATTAGGCAGAACGTCAGGCTGCGGGTAGATCCTTGTGATCGGGTTGAGCCAATCCGATTGCTTAAACGGCCCCGGTACCGCCAGATACCGCATGAAATCGGGCGAATCTGGCAGGGGTGAGAGCCGCGTGATCGGGTTAGGCAGGTCAACGGGCTTGAACGGCGGCGCAAGTACAGGAGCCTTTTGTTGGAGCGTGTAGTTCGCTCCCGGATCCTGTTGCGCGGCGGTGCGCGTGACTGGATTAGCCCAATCGGTTTGCCCGAACGGCGCTGCGATCTTCTGGATGGTTAAGAAGTCGGGCGGTACGGGGAGAGGTGAAACCCGAGTGATCGGGTTCGGCAGGTCTACCGGTTTGAACGGGACAGGCGGCGCGACTTGCCGGATCGTGTTGTTAGACCCAACGTCCTGCTGCGCCGCAATACGAGTAATCGGATTGGGTAGGTCTTTTGCTCTGAGCGTAAACGGTACGGGCGTCGCCGTTACGGCCAGTAGAGTCAGTACAGACCCTGCAAACGCATGGACTACCGCCGAGGCTCTGGATACGACAGGGTTTTGCCAGTCGGTCTGGTTAAACGGAGCCGAGATCTTGCGTACCGTAAGTACGTCGGGCGGCACGTAAACCGGAGGCGGGCGTACAATAGGATTCTGAAAATCCTTACCCTGAAGCAGTATCGGTACCGTAGCGGGGGCCGCTGCCGCCGTACGATTGAACATCAACCCGTTATAGGTAGCCGGGGGGCGTGGGAAGCCGTTCCAAGCATCGTAGGCTTGTAACGGGAACTCGCGCGGCGAGAACTCGACGTTATGCCCCGCAACAGACGCTACCGCCGTGTTGGTGGACTTGAGCAGTAACGCGATACCCACAAACGTCGTGCCGCCGCTCGGATCGTTGACAGGCGAGAACAGGAACGTGCCGTTGACCTGCCGAGCATTGGTAACGGAAACGTACTCAACCGACGTACCGGATGAGGAAAAGACACTTGTGATGCCCAAGCCCTGCGTAAACGCCGCCGCCGTATCGCCGCTTGATACTTGGCTAGTGACAAGCGCATCACCGGGAAGTGTTGCAGTCAACGTGGGATACGCGCTGTATCCATGAGGGTTTGTGATTAACGCATTGAGGGTTGAGAACCCTTCCGAGCCTGCAACGCCTGACCATTCCGATACGACCGCACCAACCGAGTACCCATTGTTGGCAGTCGTGTTAATGGACGTTGTGATCGTGACGGTGAACGTACCTGCGTTGGTACGCGATACCGGGGCCAGAAAGACCGCGATACCCGCCGAGTCAAAGTTGCTGACCGAATCAACGGTGTTGTTATACAGCGCCGTTTGTCGCGTGTAGGTGTTTGTTCCACCCGTCGCGTTATCGGTAACCGTTGCGGTAGAAAGGTCCGCGTTGAGCGGCCCCGTTGAGTTCGATGTCGTGCCGAACACCGAGACAACAAGGTAATCACCGACTGTAGGCGCTGTAACGGTAAGCGTTAAAGTTGCTGAAGTGGTTGTCGATCCTGCGGTAGATCGGACAAACGTAACGGCTGCCATCGTTACGTGCTCAATTCTTCAAAGACAACTTCGCCGCTCATCAAATACCACGTACTGGGTGGCGTAGCCAAATATAAGCAAACGGGCAGAGACGGATAAGTCACACCATCATCCGCTACGATAGGTATACGTTGATCTTCGCGGTACGTACGCGACCACGGATACATCACCGACACAGTGTCAGACTCAATCACTGAACCTAACGTACCCAGTACGTTTAAGTTAGTTTCTACGTTAGTCACCGCCGTGCCCGATTTAGGCTGCAACGGAGTGGGTGTAATAAATTGCGTTCCCAAAAACCCAACTGCACCGCCCGTTGTTGACAGGGTGCTGCGCCGCACGACTTGCAAAGTCATGCGGTCATCTTGAGCTACGCCCGACTTATCTAACGGAACTACGGTCAACTTCCACGAATGAATGACAGTGGTTTGCGCGTCATTTGTCGATGGATAGATTTGTATCAGGTCTTGAGCAACAGCCTGAATGACGTTAGGCCCAAAGGACGCGACATACATCGAACCATTTGCCGCGCCCATGACATACCCTCAGATCTCTTCGAAATAGACTTCAGTTGACCAACCAACAACTGTAGCGCCCGGAGGTGTAGGCATATACAACGAAAGGAACGATCCCGACGCCGCAGCCGGAAGCACGATACGCTGATCCGGCGTATAGACACGTTCGTACGGTACAACGACTGATACGTAGTCGTTGGAGATAATGCTACCCGCAGTAGCTACAGCAGTTACGTTACGAGTCCATACTGAAGTAGCCGTTACCGTATTGCGTTTGTTTACCGGAACAGGAGTAACCGCTGTACCGCCGGTACCCGCCGTACCAGAACGCGTAAGGATTTGAAGATTGAACCGCAAGTCCTGCGCCACGCCCGATGTAATCACCGGGAGCATCGTGACGCGCCACGAATGGATGAGGATGGATGCCGTGGCAGAAGCAGTGATCTGCCAAAGATCCTGTACTGTACCGCCCGCAAAACCAGACGTGGCGTTGAACGACGCCGTGTACATTAACCCGTTTGCTGCCACGGCGTTCTCCTCTTACAGGGTTTCGAACAGAATATGACCCGAGATCGTCGAAGCCGTACCCGCAATCTGCGTCAAAATAAGTTCACCACCCGTACCCTGCGTACCGTTGGTATACGCCGCCGTACCGAACGCCGTAATCATTTGATCAGGCGATGCCACCCAACGCACGATGCCGCCGTACGCGTTGAACGACAAGTGGAGCAGTGCGTTAGCGCTAGCGACAGGAGCCGTCGTCGTAGTCCACTGAGTGCCCACCGAAGGAGCGGTCGCGGGCGGGGACGCAAAAATATCCGTTAAGATGATGGTCGCGAAACCTGCGGTCAGAGTCGCAGCAAGCGTGGTCGCGCGACTAAACGCCATCGAAGCCACCTGCGAGGATGAAGCGGCTTCACCACCCATGTAGATCTCGCTGACCTTGAGGCCGCCGGTAGCAACACCGCCGATCAACGCCATAAACGCATTAGTACCAGTCGTGCTGATACTCGAACCAAGGGCCGTAACTGCAAAAGGAACCGAAGAGTATTGGGCTGAATACTTAGCCATTGCAAATCTCCTTAAGAAATAATCAAACCAGAATTTGTTAATCTCAACGCGGCCTCATGAGCCTCGTCTATAACTTGCGCGTACGTTTTGCACGGAGCGCCATTCTTTTTAAGTAGTCCGCAACCGTCACAAATATAACTGTCGCAACCACGGCAGTACTCGCGTTCCCGAGTACGGTTAGGGTTTAGCACTACTACATATTGGCAATGCGAACACGTATACGTTGCAGACTCAAACACTCCACGACCGGAACCGGGAGGAAGTCCGTCTTTTACCATGATTTCATCAGGAACAGGTTCTGTTGCCCGATGGTCGATGATCAGATAACCCTCTTTAGAACGCTTACTGCTCATAGCCTACCCCTAGGATATTTGAACGATTGCAGTCCCCGGTGCGGCAGCGGGGAACTGTACTGTGAACGTACCCGACGTAACGGTCTTGGTACCGCCGAAGTTCAACACGGCGATAGAGTGTCCCGTCACCGAGTTATAGATGAGTGCGCCGTCCGCGCTGAACGACGCTCCGGGCCACGAGACGTTATTGAAGCCCAAATAAGCCGTCGTACCGCTAGATGTCGGCGCTGTGCCTATGGTCAACGCGAGTCCACCGGCAGTGTAGCCGGTACCCGTGGTCTCGCCCGTTGCGGTGTACGCTGTCGTGGTCGCATCTAACGCCGCGCCATTGGCAACTAAGTACAACGCGATCTTGGCGTTGGACACGATGCCCAAACAGTCCACCTTGAACGAGGTGGTCATACATTGCGTGATACCACTCATGTGACCTTAACCCTGACCTGACCAGAACGATACGCGTCCTGACGGTCTTTGCCATCGCCAAGCTGCTTGAGCAGCGCCATGCCTTCCTGATACATCTGGTCGTACTTCTGTGCCATGTCCGTCTCACCCTTCAGGTAGACGTATCCTTCACGCACCGCACCGTACAGCAATACTTCACCGAAGTTATTGCCCAACCATGTATTGGTTGCCGTCACGATGGACGCAGGGTAACCGTAGTAGTGCATCTCGACCGCGTAGTTCTGATCCGGCGTAGGGCCAAGAATCAGCGTACTGGAGTCAAACACGCCATAGTGCTGCGGCGTACCGGTGATCGTAGGGTCTGGATACGACTGGCGAACGAAGTTCACGTCCTTGTCGAGCAAGAACGCCTGACTGATGTTACCCGCGATGTTGTTCGGGTTAATGACCGCGACCGAGAAGATCGACAGCCAAGACACCGGCACACCGCCGACCGTGGAAGGCAACTGGAGGTACTGATTGCCCGCAGTCATCGTACCCGTCGCGTTCTGTCGGATGACAGGAAGCTGAACAGAGTTATAGATCCGCTCTTCCGCTAACTGTACAAAGTTCGGTATGTTCGCAACGAACGACGCTTCCGACGATTCACAGTAGTTCTGAATCATCGTGTACAAGTTGTTCGTCGCAGACGACGACGTGCTGTAGATGACCTGCATGGTCTATCAGTCCTCGTGCTTGCCCGGACGAGCCTTAGTACGAACCTGATCGCGCTCTTGGTGATCCTCGTAGAAGTGCTTGCCGCGAGTCGTGTTCTTGCAACCACGAATCTCAAGGCGTTCCTTCTTGTCGCCGTTCAACGGGCGCACCCAACGACCGTAGGTCTTGGTGCCCATGCGGTCGAGTTCATCAGACTCGTAGCCCTGACCGTCGGTGAACCGAGGGTTCTTCATAGGCTGCTTGTACTTCCCGATGGGGTTCGGTTCATCCCACCCGAAATACTTAAAATCCTGCCATTTGTTGCTCATTACCGCCCCCGACCGCCGCTCTTATGCGACGCGGCTTTCTGATTCATCGCACGGGCGAGATTGCGCCCATACTTCTTCATGGCTTCGCCAGTGACACCACCCGCCGCCATGTGCTTTTTGCCGTCGTGATGCTTGTCGTGCTTCTTCATCTAACTCTCCTAGGAGAACGCTATAGTAACCGTACCCACGCCACCGACGCCGATTAGATCGTTAGGCGTCTCAGGCAAAAACGATGTCCGGTACCCGACCGGATTCCATCCCCACTGGTAGATACGGCTACCACCGTCACCGCCGTTTACGCTTGTCGCGGTGTAGTAACTAATGTCCTTGCGAGGCTCTCGCACCGCTTGCGGATCGTTGACCGGATACAGACCCAACTGCAACTGCGGGTGATCCGGATCCCAACACGACGGACAGACCTTGATACTGACATTTTTCGTCTTGATGACAAGGTTCTTGAGTTCCGACAACTTGTACCGGAACCCACATCGATCGCACTCGGCGATCGAAAACTTGCCAGATGAAAACCGATTCGGCATGGATCACCGCAAGAATGTTTCACGGGGAACAAATCGAATCGCCGCCTTCTCGCGGTCTTCGTCTGCCGCGCGTTGCCAATCCTCGTCGTACGCCATCTTAAGAACCTGCGTACGTGACTCAGCCCCGGTGATCTTCATAGACAAGTAGTAGGCCAGACCCGAACACATCGCGGGCCAGAACCGGAACGACATGTCCTGAATGTTGAGACCTGTTCCCGCATCCTGAATACGCCGCAGCCGCGTTGCTACGAACGTGTACGTCGTAGAATTGTCTGGCGTAGGCCAGACCGTGATCGTGGGCTGATACGTCGTGCTGCTACCACCCGCCGCCGTCTGACCGCTCAACCGATTGATCCAAACTTGAATAGGACGCCCCGTGGCATTCTTATTCGGGATCATGAGGTAGGTCGAACTGGAGATGCGCGTGATGTTGATGTCCTGCTGCGTCGTCCCAGACCCTGTACGGATCACATGGTCGAGCAGATCTACCGTGTCCACGGGAATCGTGTACGTCGCTACGCCGGGGGTCAGCACCTGTTGATACGACAGATCCATCGTCCACAGATTGACGCCGCGATTGGCCCAGTCCATGAATAGCAGATTCAGACTGCGCGTAGCCGTACGCAAGTCATAACCCGAGCGTAACTCTGCGCCACAACGCTCAAACGCCTCCTCAACAACGTCGTTGAGGTTCGGATTAAACGTCGTAAGACCAGACAGTGTAGCGGTCATTTAGCACTTCCACGCCCGTAGGCTTTTGTTGATCCGACTGTTCGGATCGTTCGCCGTCTTCTTGCTCGTCAGTTTACGCTTCGCGCCTTTCATCCGGGCACAGAACGAATCCCGACGAGGGCCACCTTCCGGTTGCGGAGCCTTGAGGTGCGCTCCGTGTGCCTTGTTGTAGGACGCCCGACCCTTAGCGTTCAAGCCGCCATTCGGGTTCTGGCCTTCCTTGCGAGTCCATGCCAACCCACCCTTCGCCATCTTCCCACCTGAACAACAAGCCTTCACGGGGGCATGGGGCTTCCTCCCAGTACGGGGGGTAGGGACTTTACTGGGATTTATGGCACCCATGCCCCGTGAAGACAACATCACTTACTTCCCGTGGAAGTGCTTGAGGATATGCTCGCGGTGATGCAAGTGCGTATCCACATGACCACCGTGCGAGTGGTGGATGTGGTGCGGCGTCATGTGATGGGTGTGGTGCTTCGGCTCATGATGCTTCGGGTGATGCTCATGAGTCGCATGCTCGTGCGAGCCGTGCGGACCGTGATGACCCTT
>Ga0007876_1000115_pt1 | contig 33876 bp, 39 predicted proteins | sample CryBogCBH24Aug09_FD_70958 | JGI IMG/M metagenome (GOLD analysis project Ga0007876, IMG submission 70958) | Freshwater microbial communities from Crystal Bog, Wisconsin, USA - CBH24Aug09 | ecosystem: Environmental > Aquatic > Freshwater > Lake | place: Crystal Bog, Wisconsin, USA | collected...
ATTGGAAAGCCAATCGGCATGAAATCTGAAACATCGAAAAATCACATATTATCAAATACTTAGGAGTACCTTGAGTTCACAACTTAATGAGCAGAGTTCACAACTCAGTGAAAATCGACAAATAAGCTAGCACTAAGGATTGCTTAGTCTCAAATTTAGGCATACGTAAGTCCTTGATTTTGCTATACATATACCCCCGGCGGCGCTACGCCAAATTGAAAAACACCAATAAAGTGTTGTTATGATAATAATAATTATCATAACACATAAAAATATTTTAGTTACAAATATTGTTATTAAAGAGACAAAAGAATATAATATACTCACGACGATTTAGATAAAAAATCATTAAACGGGAGAATCAAATGTCATCCTTAACCGACTATCAAGCACCTGCTTCGCAAGATCGGGGTGCCTTGGCCAAGATGATCATGACCTTGCTGGACCACTGGAACCTTCCAACCGAGGATCAGGCGGCACTCCTTGGTGTTGCGCCATCCAATAGGTCGGCCTTGGGACGTTACCGCAAAGGTGAACATATTGGCACGAGTCGAGACCAATACGAGCGTGTCGGACATCTGCTCGGTATTCACAAAAATTTGCGACTTCTTTTCCCACAAAATCGAGAACTTGCCTATCGCTGGATGTCTACGCGCAATCGGGCGTTCGACAACCTCACGCCGGTGGATGTGGTTAAAGATTGGGGCTTTGCGGGCTTACTTCGTGTGCGCACCTATCTTGATCGCGCACGAGGCAATTAATGGTTGATCTCTACTCCAGGCTCGGACTAATTGATATACATGAGAAAGTATTTAGAAACATCGTGTCTATTCGTGAATCCCAGCATTTATTCGATGATTTATCAACAGAGCCCACCAAATGGGCTCTCGCTCAAAAGGTAGAGGATGATGTGCGCCCTGCCGCATATAGATCGCATACTCCCGTTATTCATAGACCTTTTGAAGATGCTGAGTGGCTAAACGCAATAGGCTGGCCATTTAAGAATCAACAGGCGAGCAGGTTTTCCGATGGCGCGTTTGGGGTCTGGTACGGCGGGGATACTATTGAAACATCGGTATATGAAACCGTCTACCACTGGTACCGTCATTTTTTGACCGATGCCGGTTTTGAAAAAGAACCCGTCATTGGCGAGAGGAAGGTATACGATGTATTGTGCGACGCTGCCCTTGTCGATCTTCGTCCACACATCCACGATCATCCCAAATTAATCCATAGATCAGACTATACAACCACGCAGGCGATCGGATCCAAGTTTCATCGCGAGGGACACCCTGGGCTGATCACACAATCGGTAAGATATCGAGCAGGCCACTGCTATGTGATTTTGAATCCTGACGTGCTCTCCGAACCGAAGACGCATTGTTATTTAACGTATCGAATAGTTGGTCAAAAAATTCACATTGAAAAAGAACCATCCGTAGCCTGGTTTCAAATATCTAAAGATGCTCTTTAAGGAGTTGCAAGATCTCTTTATAAAATCGTGAGGCTGTTGACACGACATAACGAAACAACTTAAGAAAAGACTAAACAATGCCATTTCTAGACTGGGTGAATAAGAATCAGGCCAAAGACGTTGCGCGGGATGTGCCCTACCATCTTTTGAAGCAAGAGTCTGTTCACGGTGATGTGACAGGATCAAATGCCGACAATATGATCATTCAGGGTGATAACTTGCTCGCACTGAAAGCGTTGTTACCTTTTTATGCAGGTCGGGTGAAGTGCATATTTATCGATCCGCCGTACAACACACAAAGTGCATTTGAGCATTATGACGATAAGCTGGAGCATAGCCAGTGGTTATCAATGATGTATCCAAGGCTAGTTCTTCTTCGCGAGTTGTTGCATAAAGACGGTAGTATTTGGATAACTATCGATGATAATGAGAGTCATTATTTAAAGGTATTGATGGATGAGGTTTTTGGTAGAAGTAATTTTGTAGCAAATATTTTTTGGCAAAAAACTCCTACTAGAGAAAACCGTACTGATGTTTCAGCGGTTCATGATCATGTTCTTCTTTATTCAAAAAATAAGGAAACATGGAAGGAGGTTCGAAATTTACTTCCTGCATCAGACTCTCAATTAGGAAGATTTACAAACCCTGATAATGATCCTCGCGGACCTTGGGCATCCTTACCTGCTCATGCAAAAGCTGAGGTAGGACGTCGACAGGCACAGTTTTTTACAATTCAAACGCCATCTGGCCGACTTGTTGATCCTCCTGCGGGCCGATGCTGGTTGTATACCGAACCCAGATTTCAAGAAATGGTTGCTGATAATAGGATCTGGTTCGGTGCTCAAGGTGGAAATGTTCCGAGAGTTAAGAAATTTTTGTCAGAAGTGCAAGCCGGCTTAGTACCGTCTTCATTTTGGTCGTATCAAGAGGTTGGATCGAACGCTGCCGCTAAATTAGAGTTGGTACGGTTATTTCCAGGGGAAACGCCTTTCTCCACTCCAAAACCTGAGGCGTTGATCAACAGAATTATCCAAATCGCCACTAATTCCAAAGACCTTGTTTTAGACTCTTTTTTGGGTTCAGCCACTACCGCAGCCGTCGCTCACAAAATGGGTCGCCGTTATATCGGTATTGAAATGGGTGATCACGCCCGCACCCATTGCGTTCCACGATTGCAAAAAGTAATCGAAGGCGAACAAGGCGGTATTAGCGCGTCGGTCAACTGGCAAGGCGGCGGTGGCTTCAGATTTTGCACCTTGGGTGAGCCTGCTTTTGACGATCATGGACGCATTAGTGCCGACGTTAAGTTCCCGACACTTGCGGCTTATATTTGGCACTTTGAGACGGGATATCCTGGTCAGCAGGCTTTCGACAGCCCTCTGCTCGGCGTTGATAACGGCACGGCTTATTATCTGCTCTATAACGGCATTTTGGGTGATCGACGCCCTGCAGGCGGTAACGTGTTGACGCAAGATGTGCTCAGGGCCATTAACGAGATATTTCCGCACAATGGACCAAAGGTTGTGTATGGAGAGATGACGCGCCTTGGTACTGCTCGCCTTGCTTCTGAAAACATTGTGTTTAAGCAAACGCCTTACGACATTCAGATGCGGCAATTGAAAAAATGATCATTCTCAAACAATATCAAGAAACCGCGCTGTCTATCCTGTCAGAATTTTTGACGGCTACGCGCAGCACTTCCGTTGTTGACGCTTATAGGAGTGCGCTGGCAAAACAAGGGCGGTTTAATGAAACGTACAGCCCTATCTTTGGGGATGCACCAAGCGTTTGTCTGAGAATCCCGACAGGCGGCGGCAAAACAATTATGGCCGCGCATGCCGTTGCAATCGCGGGTAAAACCATCTTGGACTCAGACACCCCTATCGCTTTGTGGTTGACGCCATCCGATACGATACGAACCCAAACACTCGAAGCGCTGGCAAAGTCCAATCATCCCTATCGTCAGGCCCTCGCCCAATACTTTGGCGATCGTATTCGGATCTGTGACTTAGAAAGCTTGCAGACAATCAATTCCAATGATGTGGGCAATGCGGCAATTATTGTCGTCGCAACCATCCAGGCGTTTAATATTACCGACACAACTAAGCGCAATGTTTACTCGTTTTTTGAGGATCTGGCGCCGCACTTTGAGGGGCTATCTTCGGACCAAGCTGAGGGCTTAGAAAGGGTCACTGAAGCGGATATCGTCAAGCAGCCCTATCTAACGAGTAAGGACCTTGGGCGTATAAAATCGTCGGTTGCAAACTGGATGCATATGCATCGCCCGATCGTCATTATTGACGAGGCCCACAATAACCGAACGGATCGCTTCTTCGGTTCACTCGGACGAATAAATCCAAGTTGCGTGATCGAGATGACCGCGACACCAGTACAAGGGAACAACGTTCTGTACCATGTGTCGGCAGCGGAACTCCGCGCCGAGCAAATGATTAAGTTGCCGATCGTTTTGGCCGAGCACCCTGACGGCTGGCGAGAGTGTTTGCGAGATGCGATCCTAACTCGTAATCGACTAGAGCTCTTATCCCAAAACGAGGAGGATTATGTAAGGCCACTTGTTTTGGTGCAAGCGCAGCCCAAGGGCGGCGAGGCGATCGTGGATGTCGTCAGGCAATATTTGATTGACGAAGAAGGTATTCCAGAAACCCAGATTGCTGTGGCTACAGGCGTACAAAAGGAACTTGATGGTATCGATCTATTTGATCGCGCAACTGAGATTCGATACGTCATTACCGTTGAAGCGCTAAAAGAAGGTTGGGACTGCTCATTTGCTTATGTGCTGGCAAGCCTGCAATCGGTCACTTCATCTAAGGATGTTGAACAACTCCTTGGTCGCGTGCTTCGTATGCCCTATGCAAAAAATCGCATTCAAGATGCTTTAAACCGCGCTTACGCGCATATCGTGGCCGAGAACTTCGCACAGGCAGCATCGACGCTTAAAGATAGATTGGTTCAAAATATGGGGTTTGAGCGACTAGAGACGGCCTCGATCATTGTGCCGCAGGTGCCACTTGGATTGCTCGGTGGAGGTGGAGAACGTCCCGCCGGCTTCGCTGGTGGGCTAACAATTCCCGATTCGCACATCGAGCTCACCTCGATTCCGGATAGCACGGCGTGGCCAGCAGAGGTCATTGAGGCGATTCAAGTGATCCAGACTACACAGGGCGCAACCGTCCTAATTCCCGGATCAATATCAAGTGAGACTCTCGCTCGTACGCAAGAAGCGATCATTAGCGGACTCACGCCCAAAGCGCGTGAAAACGTCAATGCACAATTTAACGATATCGTTGCTACGCGTCGGGCACTTAAAGCGCCCGCACAGTTGGGTCTAAATTTCGCCTCGATCCCGCAGCTTTGCTTAATTATTGATGATCATCTTGAGGTAGTTGAGCGCGCGACACTTTCACAAATTGGCGACTGGAATCTTTTAGATCACGAGGTTCAATTGGCGGGATTTAGTATCACCGAAACGATCCACTCGTTTGAAATTGATATGGATGGGACTAAGGTGGTGTATCGGCGAACGCAATCCCAAAATCTGCTGCTTCAGGAATCGGTCAACAACACAACTGAGCAAGATCTTGTGCGTTGGCTAGACAGCGAGGTGCGGCAAAGCGACATTGGCCAAAATCAGATGCTTGCCTATTTAGTCAAGCTCATCACTCACTTGCTAACGACGCGAAAATTTTCGTTAACGTCGCTTGTCAGAACAAGATTCCAACTCGCTCAGTCAATTATGGCGGAGATCGACAGGTTAAGAAAATTAGCAATCGCAAAAGGTTTTCAGGGAAAATTGTTCGATATGGCCGTGTCACCTGTCGATACGATGCATTTTTACAGTTTCCGTTACGAGCCAGGGCAGTACCCCGCGCGCCAAACTTACCAGGGGAGCTACGAGTTTAGTAAACATTTCTACCCCGCCATTCATGACTTGCGCGAAAAAACAACGACAGGCGTCATCTCTGAAGAGTTTCGTTGCGCCCAAGCGATTGATGCGCATCACAAGGTAAAACAATGGGTGCGCAACATTGAACGTCAGGAAAAGTGCTCATTCTGGCTACCAACCGCTACCGATTACTTTTATCCTGACTTTGTAGCGGAGTTAGATGACGGGCGTATTTTGGCAGTCGAATACAAGGGCGAGCCTTATAAAACGAATGATGATTCACGCGAAAAGCAGCAAATTGGGCACCAATGGGAAAAGTCCAGTGAAGGCCGCTGTTTGTTTTTGTTTTGCACGGCAAAAGACGATCACGGCCGAGATGTGTTCAAGCAGCTAGATGATAAATTGCGTGCTTAATCGTCAATGAAAAAACTTGTCGCAATAATATAAGTTCAAAATGCAGATAGAGAAGTCGACGTGAAGTGCCATTATTCTATTGATAGTTTCAAGGGTAACTGATCAGTAGTAAATGAGAAAATTTAGAAGTTAGTGAGACAATTCAACAGGCGTAATCGCGATTGAAATTTGAAAATGATAATAAAAACAATGGATTACCCATAATAAAGTATCCACTAAGTATCAAACCGCATAATCAACAACGTCTACTTAGTTTCATTAACCTGTAGACATTTTCTCGACAACTTATGATTAAAACTCATAAAAATCGTCGATTTGTTTAAGAAACAAACGATTTTTCACACATACGCCAATATCGTGGTTTTCCGCATCGTTTCAGCGATTAGCCGTTTATGAGTTGGTAATGCCGTGGGCCAGCATCTCTTTGTGTTGTGAACAGCATTTTGGATTATCTAAAAAGAACGCCGTAGACGATTTCGAGCAAAAAACCTTACCTCAGGCAAAAATATTTAATTATCTAGTAGCAATAACCTATTGTTTCCCATGTTTCTCTATTGAGTCGACCAGTTCAGGTTGATAGACTGTTTTTACTGAGCGATCAAATTGATGGCTCAATAAGATAGACATAAAGGGAGTACAGCCATGTTTAATTTTCTGGTTAGTGAAAATATTAATTCGGAATTATTGCTAGATAACCTTCACTATCTTTACGAGATTGTTTTATTGGCTTCTTCAAGCTGTTTATGCTTCTCTGCCTGGCTCGAACATAAAGCTAAATGCTTGTCTAATGCAGTGTCGAAGCCATCATTTTATGATCAAGCCAGGCGGGAGCAATTAACCAAGCAGTGGTTGAGTATCGAACAAAATGCAATCGAAGCAGAGCGGTGGAATTTGATTGGAACCTTTTTAATGGCAGCAGTAATGTGGTTACAGTTTTTTACACCTCATTGAATCAAGATGAGTGCTGAGTATTGGTAATATTTACCAAAACCGAGGGTGATTAACTAACACTAACTAGCGAAGACTTAATTGGAGCGGAAGTCGATGGCGAGCAATCAAGAACGTGATGAGTCGGGCATTGTATGGGTCGTAATTGATGGAATGACTGAAATCCCACCAGTCTTAGTTATTGATAAAAATATGAGCGAGTATGCATTCATTTTTCCCGGCATGGAGGACGGTACTTATTACCGGGTTGATAAAAAGAAGTGTCATTTTTATGCGACGTTGGATGAGGCAAAATACCATGTATCCGACTGGCTAGAGTATATCAGTCGGGCTTCAGGATTGCCCTGGAAAGATAGAATGACCCAGCAGAGAGTTCTGCTGATGCAAGAGATAAGAAGACAAAGAAAAAAAGGGGTGACTCTGAAATTTTTACAAGTGCGGGACCAGTTCAAAAGTCGGATCGTATCTGTAAAAATTGAGACTTATAAAGGTCGTTATAACCAGGATGGTAATCTTGCATATAAGTTTATCGAACATGGCAGGTATACAGAAATTTCATTCAAGTCGTGCAAACCAGACGAGTTATTGTTTCGATTCTGACAATAATCGTTAATGTGAATGGACAACCACTCAAAATAAGTGGCTTCATCACAAAAACGAGAGGCAATTTTCAATCCCATAATCCACTATCCGGATAGCCATAATCATTCCAGCAACCACTCAATTAACGAGTGGCTCAATCCCAAGATGCCTTAGTCCACACTACTTTGCTGTTCTAGTAACCACTCAATTAACGAGTGGCTCAATCAGCCCCGGTGGTGCCAATAATTTGGACATGTTCTAGTAACCACTCAATTAACGAGTGGCTCAATCTGGTCACGAAATAAATCCTTGCGGCAGTGTGTTCTAGTAACCACTCAATTAACGAGTGGCTCAATCCGTAGAGATTTTCAAAATAACAGTGTTGTCGTTCTAGTAACCACTCAATTAACGAGTGGCTCAATCTTAATGTCATTGCTCAAACATTAGCGGAAAGTTCTAGTAACCACTCAATTAACGAGTGGCTCAATCCAACACCTTTGGCTCAATCTGTCCGCGCCTGTTCTAGTAACCACTCAATTAACGAGTGGCTCAATCGCTCGCCAAGACTACTTAAAGCGCTCCTCGGTTCTAGTAACCACTCAATTAACGAGTGGCTCAATCGGGATCGAAGGAGTAAGCAATGGCTCACAGTTCTAGTAACCACTCAATTAACGAGTGGCTCAATCGTGCTAGTCCTGTATGGAAATGGCTGGCGAGTTCTAGTAACCACTCAATTAACGAGTGGCTCAATCTGATAGAAAGCAAGTCTATATTCTATATGCGATTTTTTCGATTTGAAAGTTAAAAAACATGGTGTTTTCGAGATGTAAAACCCTATTTTCATCATTTTTTTAGTAAAGATTGCAAGTATGACAATGTTATTGGAGTGCCCTCTGCATAAGCGAAATCACGGCAAGATTTACACAGCAATAGTGAGTCAGCAAGGTGAAAATCACCCCGAACGCTTGGGGCTCGATTATCGATAACGTAAAGGTCTTGTAGTAGCTTAGGCACCACCCCGCAACACTGGCAAATACGACCGTACTTACCAATTACCGACTTGCGCAACATTGGGTCTTGTTCGAGCGTGGTAGGCCCACGGAGGTCTTGTGGCAAACCGACTGAAATTTGTTTACGATTTGCCCACGCATTGGCAAAACGAACAGGCACAAAAGAATCAATTTGGACATACCGTCCATCCATAATGTATATATTGCATGCAGCGTCAGGACTTCGCAGGCCTCTACCGATCACCTGCCGCATCCGACGCGTGGCTGTGTCTTTCACGTCGATGTAATGGGTGACGACTTGTTGATCGATTGAGACTGGCCTCGAGAATGGGATGCGAGGGATAACAATTGATTTCCATTGAATCGGCAGATCAAGCCCGGCCCAGGCACCAGCGCTAATTAGGACCCCTCCTTGGTCAACACGAAGTGAGGCCAGTGCTGTAGATTCTTCGCTGGTGCGAACGACTGCATGTGGCAGGTGGACGGCGAGTTGGCGACTTAATTCGTGAGATGTGGTTGCAACAAGTGTTGGCTTCGGTGAGTCCTTAATTGTTTGGATAACTTCATTTATCCATTCGGTTGTTTCGATTTGTGCATTACTCGTGTGAAAGCGAAGTGTGCCATGTTCCAGTGGTTCGATTTTTTCGGAAAGAACTGATTCGGATTCGATTCCCATGGCTTTTTTGAAGCTATGAAAACTGCCACCAACGGAGAGTGTTGCGCTAATAAATGCGACGTTGGGTTGGTTGCTTATTTTTTTGAGTAATCGTCCGGGCAATTTATGAGAGAGCACTAAACCACCGTCTCCATCTAGACCGCAATCAAAGTACCAGGCAGGGACGACCGATAGCTCGCGCATAATTTGAGCTCGAGCGCGCAGATCCCCTGCAAGTGATCGAGCTGGTTTAACGATGATTTCTTCAAGTGTTTGTTGCAAGTTGGTGAGCTTAACGCCCGCTTCTTTGAGCTCAATAGCTGAAATAGAAAGGTCTGATTGCAATGCTGCTGCCTGCGGCAATTGATCAGCTTCGTCAAAAATGATGTAGTCTCGCCGAGTTACGCCGTTGTATTCGCCTTTCATGCGCTGATCGATAATGACGGACGCTGACGTGCAGAGCATGATCTGTGCGTTCCTAGCCGCTTCATTGGAATGAATGGCTTCTTCTTTATTGGAGAAATATCCAGCAGGACGGAATGCGCGAACGTCTGTAAGGCCTACAGCCTGTATATCTGATGAGGCAAGTAACTGGTCGATCAATTGGTGCGTTGGCAGTACGATGGCGAGATTTTTATACGGCGCAATGGCCGCAAGATATGCGCGAGTTTTCCCAAGACCGGTTCCACCCTCTAGTAGCAAAGGCGCATCAAGCCTTTCAATATGCTTTTCGATTCTTTTACAAAATTGTTTTTGCTCTTTACTTTGAAAAAGTTTTGACATTATGTAGATTCCAAAAATTACAGCGTGATAATAGCTAGTCTTGTTCAATAACCACTCAAATGAAGAGTGGCTCAACCATAAACTTTACGAAATCTTGGTTGCTAGCTTGTTCCAGTAACCACTCAAATGAAGAGTGGCTCAACCTGCCGCAAAATTTTCCAGCTTTTTATGACCGTTCCAGTAACCACTCAAATGAAGAGTGGCTCAACCGAATAATCAGTCTCTGAGAGAAACTGCAAGGTTCCAGTAACCACTCAAATGAAGAGTGGCTCAACCCTTCTCTCTCCGTTGCCTCTGTCCCGCCTCGTTCCAGTAACCACTCAAATGAAGAGTGGCTCAACCTGAGCGCCCCATCGTTTGCAACAAGGAATGGTTCCAGTAACCACTCAAATGAAGAGTGGCTCAACCGCGGGCAAATAACTAGCCCGGTTCTTAATGGTTCCAGTAACCACTCAAATGAAGAGTGGCTCAACCTAATATGGTCAAACTCATTGATTTAGCAAAGATTAATGATGCTGGGACTATAAAAAATTAGCAAAACTACGCATCAAAATCCCCAACAACACTTGCTTTAGACTGTGATAATGACGGCATTCTTCCAACCTCCGATATTGATAATCTCTCTCACTTCACCATTAATTGAAGCAGTGAATTTCCCAGAAATCTCGCCACATCCACGCGCAGCATGGCCACCCAAAATTGGTCGGTTAGACAGTGCGTTTAGAGCAAGTTTGAGCATGTTCATGTCGCGGTCTCGGGCGCGCTCCACGATGAGTTGTCCGTGAAGTTCAATGCCTGCAGCCAGTGCTGTGTGTTCAAGTACAGTGCGAGACGAGTTTTGCATATTCCCCATTTCAGTTTCGTATTTACTCTCAAGCAGCTTTGCTGCCATGAGTTGTTCGTCGAGGGCGCGAATATCGTCGGCTGAAGCACCAGACTTGCGTGCTTTAGCAAGTTTTCGAACGATATCTTTGACCTGTGATGCGGCCGCCGACCTCAACGAGTTCGCCTGCGATCGGTTTGCGTAAGCAGCTTGCGTGTCAGGCAACAAGGCCTCGAATGCGTCAGGGGTGTCTTCAATGTCTTTGCGTACGCCCGAGAAACGCTCTGGCAATACATTCAGAACGGGTAGAAAGTGCGACACTAGCAATCGGGACTTGAGAGACAGTCCAGATCCAAAGAGATCCAGCACGGGATTGTCGGACCGAATTTTTTGTTGTTCTAACAGCCCCATTTGTCCTGAACCAGAATCACTCCCGGCGTCTTGGCCAATGAGCTCCGCGTAGGCCTGTTGTAATGTGTAGTGTTTGTTCTCAACTGCGGCGTTGGTCATCGAATCGGTCACAATGGCTCTGCGCATAAATCCGCGCAAGGTGGTTGCAGGCAAGTATCCTGTTTGCAAGGGTTTGCCCTCTGGATCGATTCCACGCGTCATTATCGGGAATTGGTCAAAGCCATTATCCCGTGCATTTTGTGGTGTAGGCATTTTGATGCAAAGCGGTGCCTGTGTTGTGATAACAGCATCGATAACAATGGTTGACGTAGTCATTTTTTATCCTGATCGAGTAATTGAAGAAGTTGCAAAAAAATAGTTTAGAATTGAAGCAAGCCAAAACCAAAGGCACGGGCCGTTGAGCCAACCCCATTGATAACAGCGGTCGTAAATTTGATAGGGTCAGTCACTTTTAAGACTCCGGTAAACAATGTGGCGTCAATAGAGAAACGACGTGCTGATCCCCCATCTCCAGCAGTAATATTTTCTCTAGCTGCTTGGCTGTGCACCGTCAGAATTTCAAAGCCATGGGTCTCCCCTTTTCTCTTAATCCATTCATGGCGACTTTTCCAGTCATGTAGTGGGAAGTAACGATGTTTGCCATATAGTTTTTTGCCACAAGCTGCTTTAAGCTGAAAGCCAATAACCTGCCCGGCTTCGAAGCTAGTGATAGGCGTGCCATGCAGCGGTAAGGGATCGTTCGTGCGAATAACAATCTTATCTCCGCTGTCATACCACGTTGCCGCCTTGCCGCCGGTTAAACCAGCAACCATACGATGGCTGTCGTAGCGGCCAACAGCGGTGGGCTTTTCAATGATGTATTCCATGAGTCATTCCTTTGGTCGCTAGTTGTTTATAGAGAATTCGGTGAACTAGCCCAGCCGTATGGTCTGGCGCTTGTGTAAAGTCAAATGTTTCAACCTCAACGGGCGAGCAAATTCGGACGCATCGCGGGTCGTGGGTAATAAATAGATTTGAGATGGGGAAGGTGCGCGCACCAAAAGTGAGATAAATACGAGGCTCTCCATTCCAGTGACTCAGATCTTCAAAAAAAGCTTCGAACCGAGTCACGGTGTTACCTACAACGTCAATCCCCGAGCAACTTACCTCGAGCTGCAGCGTAGATTTAGTCGGTCTAATGATGGCCCAGCCTGAGGTTAAGCGAGTTGTCTTGCCCGACATGAGCGGATGCTGTTTTGATAAGGCCTTCTGCGCATCGACAAGAACATTGCCTGTTTGGTCTGTCAAAAATCGACCAAAATGCTGATTAAAAAACTCGAAAGTATTCAAGATATCGGGCCTTTAATAGATGAGAGATGGGGCGTAGCACGGCGCGCGGTTACTGAGATTCCAGTAGGCTGGCCGCCAGGCTGCGTCAACAATAGGCAGCGACTTATCACCTGTGAACATGTCGACCGGTATCGGCCGTATTGGCATGTCATAGCTGAGCAATCCATCGGTCCGGGTGCCGTCAATATCCCACGAGAGTACGCGGCCATATCCGCTCGCCCGTCGCTTACCAATAAATTGGACTTGGGCAAGTAACTTCCTGATTTGATCTGCGTCACCAACCACATACCAAGAAGCGTGCGATGCGGTAATGGTTCGGTAACTATTTAAAACACTGACGAAGGTGCTTGAGTGCACGTTTGCGTGGATCTTCCCGGTTTTGGCTTTTTTAATTAAGTCAGGATTAATACTACGACCAGGCTGTAAGCTGGCAACAAAGGCGAGGTTACGGTGGTCAATTGGCTCTGTGATCATGGCACTTGCATGATAAAGATCACCTGTTTTTTTGATTGGAATTGCGTTGTGTGCGGCATCAATATCTTGAAGGCCATCAAAAAGAACCGAGCCGAGTATGCCATCAAGCGTCATGTAAGAGCTGGTTCCTAAGACAATGGGCGCGTCTAGCGTTGCTGTAACTTTCAGTTGATCCATACATGTCCTAATCTGGATTGTTGTAGACTCATTTGTTGTAATATTATTATACTTGCAATGACTTATTGAAGTCAATAACGTGCAATGTATGACTTCTAGAAATTGTTGCGACTAAAGTAATAATCAATGAACTTTTACAAGTGACGTATCAAAATAAATACGACGGAAACTATACATGAACAAACCTGCCGTGATATATCGCGTTGAAACCCGCTCGAATACGGGCGAGGTACGTATTCGCATAAAAAATCACTTGCGACATCGCTAGGCATCAACTCGTGGCACAAGATTAACTCGCGACAGGCGATCATAGGCATCCTTCGCGTCCTTTAGGACGGGGAGGATGTCAATAGTGGATAAAAATTCAGGCTTAGCGCGGACGGTTTATTTTTTGTACTTTTCTTCAGAGCTATGCAACCACCAGATATATCCGTCCGATCGTTTAGCTGTTTTTTTGTGATTATTTTTTTGATCTGGCGGGGATACTTCAGGCAATTCCTTCGGCTTTTTTACCGGCGTGGATGCAAATATATGTGCATGTTTTTGGTTCAAAACACTAACCATATTTAGCACTGCTTTACGAGTTTCGACTTCTTGGTCGATCTCTAGCTCAATCAACATTTTTCGTCTAGCAGTCGCCATGGTTACGGTGCTCCAATAACGGGTTTGGCAAAGATATTTACAATTATCGATTATTGTCAGTTGCGATCATAATAACTAAGTTTAATTAAAAATCCCAAAAATAGTGATCTGGGGGAAGCCAGTATATGAGAGGGTTTTACTGGCGTCAATCCGGCAAACAAGGCAAAGCAACCTCTACAACGGCTTTTTTTGCTGCAGTATCAAAGTTTTTCGTAACAAAGCCACAGTGTCGATGAATTACCCTGTCAATAAATTCATGCCCGAGCTGATAGCTCTTATGTTGGACGTCTACCGTGCGATCAGAACCTGGTTCTAGCATCGTGTTGGTGACCGCACAAATTAAAAATGGGTGATTGTCGCGGAGCTGAGAATAAACATGAATGTCGATAATGCCAAGATTAGGAGAAAATCTGATCGCATTATTTAAGACGTTGACTAAGACGCGCTCGATGAGTCTGGAGTCACAATTCACATATAACAATTGATCTTGGCGCAATTGAAGCTCTACGCCGTACCTGCGAACACGCTCACGCACTTCATACACCGCTTGCTCTAACAGCGAATCAAAAACGTGGATCGCGCAGTTATATTTGTCAGATTCCGCTTTGATCGCCAGAATAAAAGAATCCATCATGGCGAGTGCTCTTTGAGCGAATTTCTCGATATCAGCGAGGTCAGTCAAGCTGGATGTATCGCCTTTTTTGCATAGCAGCATAATCCCTGATAGTGGGCTGCGCATGTCGTGAGAGAGAAGTTGTAGCGTTTTATCTCGCTGCGCCTGCAATGCCATGACGGAAGTAACGTCTGGGCACGCAATGACACGAAGTCGTTCAGTACCACTCCAGAAAATAACAACTTGTCTCGGTATGAAGTGCTTAACACCATGTTGTGTATGGATTAGTAGTGGCTTAACGGCAGTTGCCGTGGGGGATAAGCCTTCAAGCGATTCAACTGGAAAATGGTATTTGGAAACCAGATCGCTAAGCGAGGATGGATGATCGCCTTGTGGACCAACAAATAGCGCCTCAAATGCCTGGTTGAAAAAAACAATTTCGTCCGCGTTGTTAATCGCAAAGACGGGGTCGGGTAAAGCATCAACGAGAAGTTTGAGATTATTAAACCGATTGTTCGTTTCCAATATGGCGCGATCAAGCAGCGCAAGCGTTTTGACGATTGGCAATTGCGGGTCTGACTCGCTGACAGACGCGAGATTTAACTGACCAGCTTTTTGTTCTATGAATTGAAGGGTTGCTTTAAGCTGCATCCATGACCAGATTGCTTTGACAATGGGAAGTGCAAGCAAAACGGGTGTCGGGTCAATCCAGCGGTCTAAATAGAGCAACGCCACCCAGCTGCCAATCGCCGCCGAAAAAAACAATGCTGTGGTTGCCGCGATCTCTCGAGCGGGAGACACGGTGACAAAAATTAATAAAGACAGCAAGAGAATGAATGCGGTAATAAGAATTTGACTGCGTACCGAAGCCACTTCAATCAATCGATCTTGCAGCAAGGCGTTCAATACGCTGGCCGTAAATAGCACGCGCGGCGTGTCTATCATCATCTTGCCCATATAGCTCGAGGGATATCGATCACCAAGTGACTCGGCCGTGGTGCCGATCAGAACATAAGCATCTTTGAATATTGAAAAATCTGTGCGATTGGGCTCAAAGGTATCAACGAAGGAGATATGTTTAAAGTCCGACAAGTTTTTAATAATCGGAAAACGGCTGAGTTGCTCGGGCAACTGCCTATATTTGTTTTCTAGGCCAGACACAGACAAGGAGAGATGTGGCACCTTGGAATCGTACATACGAACACCACGGAATATCCCATCACCGCCCAGAGCAAAGTTTACGTGCGACACGATACGAGGATCCGAAATCGCTACTTGTTGTGGGATTCTTTGCCCGTTAGTGGTAGCAACATCTTTGTACATCCGACTAGAACTACCGTCCTTTAATTTACTTGGCAGTTGCATGTTGACTGCAACGTGCCCACCTGTAGCCAGTAACTGTGCAGTGAATAGCTCGTCCAATGGGTCTGGGTTGGAAAACACAAGGTCGAACCCGATGCCTGCCGGTTGGTTGCCGCTTGTTGCCAGCTGGCTTAAGAAGTTGGAAAAAAATTGCCGAGGCAACGGCCACGAACCCAAATCTTTAATACTGCGCTCATCAAGGCCAATAATAACGATTCGTTTATCGACCGGTATGTGCTTGAATGACATGACTGCATCGAAAAAAACGTGGTTGATTTGTTTGAAGTACCCTTGATAGATACAGGCTGACGTAAATATGACCGCCCCAAACAATAGGCCCAGCCATTTTTTTAACAGTTCAGAATTAATGCCAGGACGTAACCAATTCAAAAAAACACTCATGCTCAGTCATCTAAAAATATTTGATTGAGACGGAAACCGAAGCCAGTGATAGAGGTTAGCCGCAATGACTGGTTGTACACGCCGAGATTCAGGAGTTGTTTGATACGGAAAATATGCTGATCAAGTTCCTTTGACGACAATGAATCGACAGTTCCCCAGATCGAATTCAGGAGTTCATGCCTCGAAACGGGTCTACCAATGCGTTTAAACAGCATCTTTGCTATAACAAAATCACGCTCGTTTAGGGTGACGCTGGTTAAGTTAAATCGGACGGTGTTTGAGGTTGAATCAAAGTGGTATCCACAAATTGGGTGCCCATCGAGCATATCGCGGTCTTCATATTCTGGCTGACCGAAAGATGTTAATCGTTGAATGAAGTGGTTCAGTTGAACGGGTTTCACCCAATAGTCATCGGCTCCCATATTGAGCGCTTTTGCCATTTGTAATTCGTCTGAGACGGACGTTAAAAAAATGACTGGGCGGGTGACTTTATATTGGCCCCTCAGCGTTTTCAACACCTCAAGTCCACTCATAATTGGGACGTGCCAGTCCAGCACAAACATGTCGAATCGACCATCCGAGACTGCAGAGATCAAGTTCTGACCATCTTTAAAAATACGCGAAGTATGACCAGACATCGAGAGAAACTTGCCCATATTTACGGCAAGATCTGTGTCGTCTTCTAATATCGCAATGTGCAAAATTACTCCTGTAGGTGGCACTCACAGAGGACCAAGGCCGTTATCTGCGGCTAAAAAGCCAGTAGGGGCGTGATTGATCAAAGAGGCAAGACGATTAATTATCGGCGATAGGAGGTGATTCTTGCAAGCCATTCAATAAAAAACCACCTCAACGCCTAATGTTGGCAAGGAGGTGGTTTGGGACGGATGTGACTATTGACTGGCAATCATTCAGAACGACTAGATCAGCCATCTCAAAATACCGATGACACTGGTCGTCATAAAACCGCATTGCATAACGAGCAAGCCATGGGCTCGGGCACCGATCGCATACGCAATCCAGAACAAGTTGCTGACCAGGAATAAGATAAAACCGACTCCGGAAAAGCTCATGTTAAGAGCAAGGATGAATGCGCCGATTAAGCCAGTAAGGCAACCAGCCCATTCAATGGCCTTTAGGTGCTGTGACATGAGGGGGGCTCCTTTTTCTGTCCAAAAGCTCTTGTTGCCGAGAGAGACGAGCTGAGCGCGCACGCTCATAAGGTGCTCGGTGCAATAGATGTTTGATAATTAAGATATTAATGTCATAGATGGGGTTTCGTTGTACAGCCATGATGATCTCCTTAAATATGCGCGAAAGTGCGCCGACCAAATGGGAGATAGCTTTTTTGAATTTAATTAGAATGTCCAATAAAAACCCATCTGAAGCGATCAGATGGGTGGGTTGGATAGTTAACGGCGGAGAGCCCCAAATCCAAGACGTTGCTCGAGCACATTAGCCATCTGCGCCATCACGTCTATGCGAGCGATCTCTCGATCAATGAGTTCCTGAGTTAGGTTGCCGGCCATTGCTTGGATCTCGGGGTGAAAATCGGATTGCACGGGCTCTGAACGATCATAAGTTGACGACATGTTGTTTCTCCTGAGTTGGTGGCACGAAATTGTGCGCACTAACTCAAAGATGTAAACATTGACGAAATTCCGAGCCCAAATGAAAAGCGCCACCTTATACAAGGTGGCGCGGGTAGAGACAAAAAAGATTAGCGGACGTTGGCTGAGTCCTGCCAGTGTGAGGAATTGAGGTTTCTCGCCTTATCGATCGCGCTCAAGGGGCATGCTGCCATGATCGTGACTTTCTTGCGAGTTCCGGATTCCGATTGACCTTCGACAACATGCAAAACCTCGGGAAGCAAATCGCTCTCCGGTGTATTCCTTTGTGCCACGTAAGACGATATCGGGACGACCTTCTCGGTTGTATTTTCCATCGCCACTTCCTCCTGGTGCTGCAGCTTGTATCGGCGAACCTGAGTCAGGGTGCACTCGGTGATATCGATATCAAACCGCTTACCAAGATAGACAGGTTGCACTAAGCTGCCCTGGATATACTTGTACAAGTATTGGATTTCCACCAGATCGTTGATTTCAGGAATGTCGTGATTGGCTGGAATGGTGACATTCCCAACATCCACACAGTTGTTGTTTTCATCAAGCATTGATAAACCCACACTGCGCTGCCGATTGATCGTGGTGACAATACAGGTGGATCGCTCAGTCAACTTAAACTTGAAATGCTCATCCCCCTTCCCTGGTCGATGAACACCGCTTGCCAAGTGCAAAACAATGCCCTCTTCGCCACGTTCTTTGATGTCACAAAACAAACCCCATTGTGCGTCAAAGCCTGCCCATGCAACCCCGGGCAACACCGTTTTGACAGTTTTTAAATTTGCTGCGGCATGTTGCAAGAGCTTTTTGAGAAGAGAAAACCGGCTTTCATAAGGCATGGAAGTCAGATCTTCGCCCCGGTAACGCAGCAAATCGAACAAGTAGTATTGATCCGCGACGATTTCACCATCAATGAAAAAATCTTCTTTAAGGTCAGCGAGTGCCTGTGCAATGTTAGATCGTGAATCAACCCGCACCTGCCCCTTTCGGTTAAAGAAAGTCACAACACCACTGTTTGCCTCGCACATGACCCGATCGCCGTCTGCTTTCACCTGAACGACATATTTCCCTGTGGCAATTTTTGCTCGTAGCTCTTCTTCGCTATCGATGGGGGTGAGAAGCTGCGCCATAAACGGTGAAACGACTTCTTTGGCCCTTTTGGGGTCAAAGGTCACGGTGGTTGTGATGCGGCTATCTGAGTTTTCGACATCAGTTTCATAAGTAACGGTGTAGACCGAACTGCCAGAGCCACTTGTCTTTTTCTTAACCGTCTTAAGGTAAATCTTTTCGGCCTCTTCACGGGAGAACCCAGATCCTTGTGGCGTATGAGCGCGCAAATTGCCAGCGGGGCCATTGTACGAGTCAACTGAGTAGGTGTCGCCCTGCTCTTTGCTCAGCGTGACTTTGTACTCTTTACCGCCACCAGAAGACGGGGCAAATAATAAAATTTCTTTAACTAATGACATGATCATCTCCAAAACTGTCGGCGAAATTGCCTGACTCCTTGAGATGTGCAAATCTGTTGAAATTGAAGCCGGTGATAATGGATCTGTCGCGGGCAAAAAAATAGCCCACCAAGGGTGGGCTAATAACAGTGGGTTGATGTTGAAAGAATAGAATCTTTTATTCAGACTAGGTGTACGAAAACTGGCAAATTCAGCTTTCTTGCCTGTTCGATCATATTGCCAGTACCACGGCTTTTTCCGTCCCAAACCGCAATCAGCGCTTGCGCATAATGTGCCATTTCACGATTTCGGATTGGCCCGGCAGCTTTACCGTGGGTGTCCCAGTCTGCCTTAAAGATGGTTAGTTTAATTCCAGTTGCCTGAGCGTATCGCTCCCCCAGTGAATCCGCACCAGGAGCACCGCCCGAGACCACCTCGGTAATATCAAACTTCGACTGAGTGACGGCAGAGACAACCATCTGATAGTCTGTAATATCTCTGCCACCGGCGATCACGACACGCATTGCAGACCTCCATTGGGACAAGCTGGGTTAATACAATAAGACATAGGTAGCTCCTAAACTCAGCAAAATTGCTGACGAACAGAGATGTAAAAAAGAGAGAGTAAGTGAATAACAGGTAATCAGTACTTAAGAAAAAACGTCCCCGAAAAATCGAGGACGTTTGAATTTCACATTTACCAAATGGGTACTGGCGCCGAAATTGTCTTCCAATTAACACTGGATAAATCAATGCCGGTTAAGTTCAGTTTAGAAAAATTTGATGCCTTGGCAGCACCTAATATGGGCGTATCGAAAAAGGCCGCCACTTGTACGACAATGTCATTGATATTCTGTGGGAGGTTTCTGTGCCGGCGCCCAATTTTTGCCAGAATATAGCCCTCCTTGTGAATATTACGCAACGCAGTTGCGACTGCTTTAGGCGCGTCCTGGACATGAGGCTCGCACAGACAAATGAATGTTGACTTCCCTACTCTCTTATTCGTCGCCAGCTGTTCAATTAACCGGCGAGTTTCAAGATCAAGCGTGAGATACCTGTATCGCCACACATTGTTAGCCTCACACCTGGCGAACTTAACCGTTTTGGATTTGGGCATTGCCATCTTGCTCTCCTGTTTATTACTGGGCGTCAAGCCCGACTATCTGAGAGAGGTAAATTTGGCTATTAATTGGAACCCGATGCGGCCCCTGTTTTTAAGCGTACTGGAACCAAATGACGGCACCAAGAGCCGCAATCACTGCGATTGGGTAAATCGATTTAAGCGCAACCTTGAAATCTGTTTTACTTGGAATGCCAGAATAAAACAGTAAACCCGAAACAGCCCAGTACAGAAGGGTATGAGCGTCAAGCCTGATCTGGTCGGGTGCCCACTGCCAGATGCCAACCATAATCAGTAATGGCGCCATGCCAATAAATGCGCCGTTGTACCAACGAATATTGCTGCACTGAACACTGCCGAGCAGATAGCCCCCACCTGGTGCTTTTTGAGGAAAGACGTCAAAGCTCGATGGCTGCCCATTAGTAAGTAATGCAAGGACAAAATGGCAGATCTCGTGCAATACAGTGCCTGGCCAAACAACGAGCAAATAAAGCCAATTCCACCTGATTTGCCGAATAGAAAAAGACACTAGCAATACTGGCACAAAATTAAACACGAGGAGACTTAGCATGCCGAGCCTTGTTGTTTGCTCAATCCTTTACAAAAACGCCATTTGGCAGCATAGAGCCCTTGCGATCCTTGATGACGGCGTAGGCGGCCGCGAGGCAGCCCTCAAGCGTTACGGAATGTGAATCGCAATAGACGACTAAGTTGGCGAGAACGCTGACGATTGCCTGCTCGAGCTTGGGCAGATCCCCTTTGATCTCGTCGTCAGCCAGACGGCCAATGCTGCCGAACAGACGCAGAAGTTTTAGGACGGGTGAATTGCTAAGATGCAGCGAATGAAGATTGGCTCCAACGTGTTGGAAGGCTGCCGGAAGCATGGCGCTCAGGGAATAGTCCCTCAAGGCAGAGTAATTAATCAGACACACAAGTACGTCCCCGATCGCGTCCTTGATCTCATCCATGTCGTTATTATTCTCACCATCGGCGAGCTCGCCCATTTCGCTCACGGCTTTTACGAGCTGGGTCAGTGGCGTTGAGTTAGGGATGATCTTGCGGGCCTTTGACCAGGTGATAACGAGTTCTTCGAGTTCAGTAAAAGTGTGCATGATGATTTCCGTCGCTGAATGTGTTGGATTGAGTATTGCAAAGTGCTAACCGCAGTTGCTCAACTGATGTCTGGACCTTTTTCACGGAGCTCCTGTTTTTCAACGGGCACCTTCGAGGCGCTTGGCGAGTCAAAGCCAGTAATTGAGCTCGTCAAGGCAATGGGCTTTGGATGGGTTTGGGCACGCGCCGCAGCCATTCGCAGTTGAATTGGCATTTGATATTCACGATGATAAGCAGATGTCATAGTGGGCAATCCTTTGTAGTTAAGCAGCAAAACAATTAGGAGTCAGCCTCTCCGGCCGACTCATCGGTGGTAAACAGGTCAAACACAAAAAAACAAACCACGATCATCAACATGATAGGTGGTGCATCGACTAGCGATGCAGATGGTGGTTTGGTAAATGGATTCATTGTGAGGAGCGGATCTCTTAGCTCTGATTGAAAGTTGCGCGCCGATCCTGAGTTGAGCCGTCCTCAGCACTCGAGTGACAGCAGCTCGCGGGTGAGATGATGTGTTCATCGTCGCTCGATGGTGCAGATTGAATCACAGTATTGACGGTAGCGATACCTAATGCCACGCCGAGCGAGCCATAAGCCAAATGAGGCAGATCACGAGTGTTACCGTGGCAAATAGTGACGCGGCAGGTAAGGCGCTTAAACCCATGTTCAAGATTGAAGCCCTGATTCAGCAACCAGAAGGCGTGCGCAAGTCTCTTCCAGTTCACGCAGAAAGAGCTTTTCTTGCTCCGACTTCTTCAGCGCATCAATAACTTTTTTATCGGTGAAGTTAGCAACCTTAATGATGGTTTCAGCATTTTGCTTGGCTTGAGCAAAGAGGCCTTGCTTGGCAGGCACTTCCTGCCCATCAGGTGTTTTCATCGAAACCGAGTGGTTGACGAAAGTCCGACCATCTCTGGGTTCAAGTAAAGCCCAAGCAGAAATTTTGACTTCAACACCAGGCTGATAATTCGCTAGTTTCGAAATCAGCCGCTTGGCCACATCGCCCTGGCTGCCAAAGTCGATCGAAAGTAACAGCTCGTCATTTTCTCGCTTTAAGGTGACGCGGACTTTTTTGTAGCTATTGCCCATGTGATCGGAGGTCTCGAAAACCCCTGCCCGAGTGATGACACCTTGAGGCACGATGGACTCGATGCCGTTTTCTTTGTATGCTTGACGAAGCGCCTTCGTTGCGCCATCGGACGCAAACTCCGAATAACCAAGCTTGAAAACTGCTTCACCAACGGTTTCTTGAACGCGACGACGTACCGCGTCATATTTATCTGACTTCAAAAATAGACCGCCATACACGGGGTCGTAAACAACTAATTTGGACATGATCAGTATCTCCTAAGTGACCGTCATATTATTATAATTGCAACGGCAAATAAAAACAAGCAAATATATAAAATATAGACAACTAAGCAACACAAAAGCGAACAGCGTAAAAAAACCACCTTTGCGTTGAGCAAAGGTGGTCGGGGGTGATTAAGTCAACATGATCGAACGACGTATCATCGGTATACCTCTTCGATCGCAGCACCCTGCTCAATCCGCCTACCGTCTGTGATAACGACCAGCAGGTAATTCAAGCCTGGACACGACATATGCGCCACGGGCTTTGCGAGCGCGAATAAACCGCAGGATTTTCTTCTCAAGAAAATTAATAAGCACTAGCGCCCCTGCGCATATGGCAATTGACAACACACAGGCAAGCACATAAAGCATAACGACGATAAACATGACCATCTCCTTGAAGTTGCGTCGGACTGACGCTGACAAATCGAGATGTCAAAAATCGAATAAATACCGCCCGCAACGACTAAGACGAATGGGTTGACAGGCTTGGCGAGGACGCAAAAGAAAACCCCGCAGTCCAAAAGGATCTACGGGGTTGGTGGGATGTTGTAAATGCCAATATGGGCAGCTTACTGTATACGATGCCTAGATGGTGACCAGGCTCCAAAGGGTTTAGCTGCGTATGAGGAAGCTGCTTGACAGAGTGCCTTGATAAACAAAGCTTCAGCCTCTGGAGATACGTGCTGATACAAACGATACGCCTCTTCGACCTGTTCGATTCTATCGAAGTCAGGTTTAGTGGCAACAAACACTTCTAATTGCGCTAAGCTAATCATGATGACATCTCCTTGCCCAAAGGCTGAAATACATTAAATTGGTTTCTCAAATGAGAACCAGACCAATGAGAAGATGTCGATTTAGAATAAATAAAATTATTAAGTGTGCAACGAAGGAGCGGAGAATTGATTGCCAAAAGAAAACCGCCCTTTTTGTGAAGGAGCGGTTAGGTACAAAAGAGGGGAATATCCAAGTCGGGCCTATCATTCTACTTTGATGGTGTGTCGCCAGCTACCTGAAAAACTTCTGGAAACGCATCGAAAAGGCGCTTCGAGTGAGCCATATCAGCTCGAACGAAAGCCTCTGCCAAATGTGCCATAAATGAGCCGTAGGAACCACGCAGAATGCGATTCGCATTCATTAACCCAAGCTCTCGTTGCGTCTCGGTCAAAAGCGGGCAGGCAACCGCTGTCTCGGGATGGCAGTTCGTGGGGTTTCCTTCTTCTGAAACGCGATCAATTTGATGGTCAATCTCTCCAACACAATTGGGATCACACTCCCCTGTCAGGATTTTTAACTTGGCCTCTTCAATTGAATTGGCAGGAACGTGTGTGTAATACAGCGTTCGTTCGGAGGACTCAACGATGAATGTCTTCATGCTGTGACTCCCATGATTTGCTCAACGGAATCCACCACCATTGGTGAGCTGTCTATCTCCTCATGGTCTTCAAACGCCTCATCTTGGACCAGGCGCCGAGCCTCATCTGCGTTATTGGCCCAAACAACACTCTGATAAGACACTGTTTCTTTTGAAATAACTAGAAATTTCTTAGTCATAAACTTCTCCTTGGAAAAGCGCGGAAATCGCGCCGACAACAGGAGATGTCCACTTAGTCCGAAATATAGGGATGGCCGCAATCCCCTTGAAAAGGTATCGATGTTGATACAAAATGTGTCAAAATATTCATCATGAATGATCAAGCCACTACCAAATTGCGCTCGCGCGCCGAGGCGCTCGAACAATTCGAGCTCGAAGGCAAAACTGTGCAAGCGTGGGCCGCACAAAATAATTTCAGCCCCGCAAATGTTTATGCAGTCCTAGCGGGTCGATGCAAGGGACGTCGGGGAGAGGGGCATCTAATAGCAGTGAAATTAGGCCTGAAACCACAAATTGACGATGTTTTATTCAAAGACGTGGTCTCTAAAAAAACTCAGCTAGGTGAGTAAACGATTTAGCGACAGAGACTTTTGTTTGTTTTTGCTCACCAAAGCAAACGGGCTACTGACTTCTGGCAGAGTCAGTAGAAACAAAATAAGAATTGATTGACTTCAGCTTCCAGGCTACCGATAGCCCATACCTTCTTGGTCTGTCATATCGGTAACAGATAATTTGGCGATAGCCGCAATCCCCTTGAGAAGGTATCGATATTGATGATAAAAAGTATCGATATTGATGATAAAAGTATCGTTGTCAATGATAAAAATATCGATATAGATGAGAAAAAATATCGTTGCAGTTGAAAAAGAATGGCTCAGAAAATATATGTGCCTAATCAAGGTTTGGTACAAAAAATGCCCGATCTCAAGGATCGGGCGGTGGGAGTAACTATTCGTAGTGTGGGCGCAAGCTTGGGTAAGGCTTGGGCTTATCACTAGAAATAAAAGCGGCATATGCCCCATCTGATAGCACACTATCGATAGGGTAGCGTTCACGATTGAGTCGATCGAGCTGAGCACGTACTTTGTTAAGGTAGCCTCTCGCTTTATCAAGTCGCTTGAATCGACGGTTACGAACCTCAGGAATCTTAACGGGATGGCCAACATCAAAATACCAGCCACCCTCTTCTGGACCGCCGTAGGCGCGATCTGTCATGTATACCGTTACGGTGTAAGTCATGGCCAAACTCTCCTTGGATGATGTTTGTCAGAAATGACAAAGACCTATGGAGATTTACAAAGCAAATTAAATTGCAAAAGCGACGATCAAAGAAAAACCCACGACCATTGATCGTGGGCAGTGGGTGCGTCGATTTAAAAGATCACCATACCGGGCAAAGAGAACCGGTCGGGAGATTTTTGGCATCAATGATCTTTCCGCCTGGGAGATGACGGTTTTTGAGTGGTTCATTGAGATATTTAAGACCGCCAACGCCGTAGTGATAATTAACCCGGCCAAAGCGATCAAGGTTTGTGATCATCTGTTTGCTAAATCGTACTATTGTTCGTTGCCACTGTTCGCTCGACTTTTTTGACACCTTTAGATCGACTGCGTATTCAGCGAGAATATCGTTAATCAGTCCAGAACCGCTGAGGATTCGTTGCTGCATTAAATAATCCGCACCAATTTGAAAAAACGTACAGATAATCTTGATCAAATTTGAATTGGTACATTCAACTTCAAATACGTCTTTGTATCCCAATTTGATTTTTTGCTCAATGGTCGAGACAAAGTCACGTTGTATTCTTAGTGCCGTAATTATGTTTTCGTTGTGGTTATTTCTGATCATGTGATCTGGACGAAAGGTAGCGTCGTCAATATTTGCGGCACTTTTTGTCTCGTAGCACTGAAACAATCCATCGCCTTTATCGCAGTATGCAAATAGCCACGGGGTGTCCCGATTTGTTTTGGTACAGAAAGACCTTGGTAACAGTAAAAATTTCCAAGTGTTGTTCATATTGCTCTCCTGTGGATAGGGTTAAAGCCCAGATACTGAGAGATTTACAAAACCAAATTAATTGCCCCCTTAAAGAGAGCTGCTGGGCAAAAATTGGCGCAAAAAAAACCCAAACCTCGTAAGAGATTTGGGTTGTGTACGACATTAAGCGGCCATTGCCATGGTATGTTTGAACAACGAGACGAGGACCACAGAGACGCTTACACCTGGAAAGGCATTATTCAAAGTGTCTGAATATTCAACCCGGCAGTTGGATGCCAAGACCTTGTTACGCACCGAGGCTGGCAAAATCGCGAATAAGCGACCCCCTTCCTTCAGCAATGACATTGCCGTCTTAAGATGTTCCATCGCTCTGCCATCGCTAAACGGTGGATTCATTAAGATAACGTCCCATTTCTGACTGGTCGATTTCCCTAGACTAAGAAAATCATCACAATAGACTTTGGTAAAGCCTTTTTTGCGCAAAATATCGCAATGAAGTTTGGCAACTTCAAAGCACGTCACATTGTCCCTGTACTCATGCGGAAGGTGATCGATGAGAGCACCAACACCCGCACTAGGCTCAAGCACCGTTTCACCTGGCTGGATCGCAGCCATCGCGGCGAGGGTTGTGGCTAGGCCCGCCGGTGTCGGGTAGAACTGATGACTCTTTGTTTCAGGGATGCAGCGGTTAAATGCAATTTCTGTTTTAAAGAGATCTACCACGTCGTACTCAAACTGGATACGCTCTCCGTCAAGCACACCGCCCAGCTGCTGAAGAATCGTGATTGCCTCATCTATTGCGAACCTTGAGAGGTCTGATGAGAACCTAAATACTGAGGATCCACATTTGAAGACACCTGGAAGCTCAGGAAGAGGATGATTATCTTTAAGCAATATGACTGATATTGCTCGAATGATGTCGTTCGCGAGAGGCTTTTGCATGAGACCAAAGCTTTTGACAAGCGCCCGATCGGGCTTTTCCCGAAACTTAGAAGGAATCAGCTGCGGGTGCATTTGCGCCAAAATCATGTTGAGGCGGTAAGCTATATCTGGATGTACTTCCAGATGAGCCGTGCCTTTTTTGAAGATTTTGAGACGCAAGGTGTTGCCATCAAGACTAACCCATTCGCCGAAACGGTTTTGTTTGATCAAAGCGTCAATGGCACTTGAACTGCTGTTAAATTTGATGTCATCTCCGTCCATAAATTTTGAGATAACATCTCGCAGATCGTCCAAGTAGCCACAAAGTTTCCAGTCCGTGGTCACCCAATCTCGGTTGTAGTTGTACCAAATGATAAGGCGCTTGGAGAACCCTTCAGGGTGATTGGTGACGTGTTCGCGAGAGAGCTTGCGAAACACACCGTCAATTTTTTCTGACAGGAACTGAGGGCGCATATCGAGTAAACCATACAAAGTTGATCGAACTGTTTCTGCTTCGAAGGGCGGCATTTTGGCTTCTACCGCATCCTCATCTGTTCTCCGCCGGGATTGTGATCTCCAGCTGGTCAGTGATTCATGCCATTCATCACGCCGTTTCTGAGGCATATGATCTCGCACGCCGGTTAAATCCATCGCCCTGCCCCAATAGAGTTCGGTTAAAGAATTGATGGCACCCTTTGGGTTGAACAACTCTGCAGCAAGGCATTTCATGGATGATCGAGATTCCGCCTCGGCATTTCCGTCTAAAAAATGCCACATGGCAGACTGAAACACAGAACCGCTTGCCAATTCAGCTGCTTGCTGAATGGCTTGTTGTTGACCATCAAACTCTGCAACCAAACGATCAATCGCATCGGTTGAGACTGGTGGGAAAAACGCTTCATTGACATCAAGGATGTGAATCTCATTTTCTGAGATCAAAACACTGGTGTCGTGACCCTCGGTTGAGGATTTGGGCTGGTCGAATTGAGGATCTGGTGCGCTTTGCGTTAGTTCGCTCGCGGTCAGGTTAAATAAATCGTGGCTGTCTTGCATAACTATCTCCTGAAAGTGCCTCGGTATGAGGCAGACGCAAGGAGATGTAAAAATCAAACACAAAGAATCGCACAGTCGTCAAACGAAAAAACACCTCCAAAAATGGAGGTGCATGTGTATATAGAGATTACCAAACGGGGCAAATTTTCCCGCTTGGTAAGTTTTTTAAATCGACTGGATCTTGGGCCAACAGACTTGTAGTTGAATCAAACCAACCGTTAAACTTTTCAGGTCTTGTGTTCGCGTAAGATTTCATTGCATCAAAAATCTCATCTTCAAAGCCGTGAAGGAACTTCAGATGTTTCTGAGCCGTGGTCGGAGCTTTTGCATCACAAATATTCAACACCACTGCATCGAGCATAGCCGAAGGATCAACTTGTTTGATTTTGCGAGCTTTATCATTTAACTGGATGGCGCAGGCTTGAAAAAATGTTGCAATAATTTGAGGGTTCAAGTAGCAACCTTGATTGACGTCCGGATCTTCGTTCGTGGCACCAAAACAAGTGTCTAGTTTTGCTTTGTAGAGCAACTGATAACCAGACGATACCAGTTTATCTCGTTTATTTAGAGTTGTTACCGCGCTTTCCAAACCGACCAGAGTACTAACGGCACGGTAGTTCCCAACGACAGCATCTTCAGGGGATGTGCTGATTCTGGCACCAAATACACCATCGGCACCACCAATGCAGTAAGCATGAACCCGTGGATAGACTTTTCTGCGCATCAATGCATTGGGATGGATTAAAAAGAACCAGTCATAAATCATGTTGAATACCTCATAGAGAAAATGGGGCAAATGAGAAATTGCCAAGATGCCTAGAGATTTCCAAAAAAAATAAATGCCCGATTCTGTGAAGAATCGGGCATTTGAGTTGGAACAAGCAATACTTACCAAACCGGGCAAACGAGCCCGCGTGGCAGTCTGGACAAATCGACGTTACGAGCAATGGGAATCAGGATTGGCGATTGATCTGACCCATGTGCAGGATGTTCAAATCGACAATCTCCAAATTGATAATGGGATTCCCCAAACCGGGATAGGCATTTGCGGATGTTGGCTTTGTGAGGTTTCAAATGGTCATGATAAAGAGTGTGTAGTAAATCAGTCATGCGGTTGTCTGGATCCGTAGTATGGCTATCGGACAGGTATTGTTTGATAATGTGCTCAAGCAATACGTCTACCAGACAGACATTTCGCTTCATCAGAATTTGAGCAACGGTTTGCAGAAGTGTGGAAATAATTAGTGGGGTTAGCCACAACCCCTCCTCCGTCATTGGGTCCGATGGTGAAGCGCCATGAAAGGAATCAAGATCGTTGATAGTAATGACATGATGATAGCCTTTGGCGCGCTTTTGTATGAGGTCATCGTGTTTGAACGCGGCAAGATTATGCATCGTGACCCCGTCTTTGTAATGGCCCTTGGCAATCGCCTCTGGTGAGATGGTTGTGATCTTAGTGCTGTAGTTGGAACCTCGATGCTCTGAATATGCCCATACCCAAGGAGTTGCTTGAGACCCGCTCAGTCGTTTAGGGTTGATATAAAAATGCCAGTTGTATTTCATTTTCATCTCCGATATCAAAAAGTTAGCCGTTAGCTAGATGCGTGGAGATGTAGAAAAATTGTAAAAGATAAGCCACACCCAAAAGAAAACGCCCTGCACTATTGCTAGTGAAGGGCGTGGGGACTAATAAAAATCAGGCGGCACAAACTTCGAGCTCGCCATTTTCAAAAAATTTCACCTGAAAGGCTTTTCCTTGAAGTGCTCGCCGGACAGAAAAATCAGTACGAGCGAGAACAACCTTTAGCACATCAGACTCATTTGTTCCACGAAGCAGGTCAATAATGCCTTGAAGACTTTGGAGATCTTCCTCTGCCTCATCTTCATGGTACCGTTCGTTACCCGCTTCATCTGTGTAATACCAATCTCTAACCTGCGTGAGAACTTGCGAATCAGCACGAGGCGGGAGCAAAAATATATCTTGTGCAGTACCATTGCGACTGTACCCGTCCTCATCCGCACCAATGGCAAGTCCGTCATCACCACCAACTACTACGGACAGACCAAGGGATGGCACATTGATGGTGTACTGATCTACCAGATGAACAGTAATACCTTGCCAAACGGTTGATTTCAGAGAGGTGTACTCAACTGAAACAGGCTGAATGGCCGGTACGCTGCTATCTTGTTCTGATTCGTCGTCTATCACTGGCAAGTGTGACAGGATGTCGTAAATCCAATGCTTCGGATCTAACGCTTCAGACATGATGAGCGTGCGACTGCGCATCAATGCCGTGTTTAGAGCCATGTTGAAATCATCTTCTTCATTATTCCCGTCAGCGATACTGGCCACGATCAATTGTTTTGAAAGATAGTCTCGATCAAAAAACTCTCTGCCTGCGCTATCAGGATTGAGATACGACACATCCATACCTTCCTGCGAATCCTTTTTTACTGACTCGAGAGTATAAAAAAGATGAACAGGCAGCACGTCGATGTCGTTAAAAATATCAAGACAATCGAGTTCACGGGCGAGATCACGGTAAGACAACACGGCTGTTGGGTTCTCCGCCTTTAATGTCAGCAATCGACGTTTAAGAATTGTTTTAACAGCCAGATCAATCGCGTCCTTTTGTTCGCTTTCATTGATTAAGCAATCACGGTCAGGCATCCGAGCTTTAAAGGTGTTGTTGAGGTGAACGAGCACACAACGCCCTTCGTAAACGTAACGCCTTCTATTCAAAATAGGGAACCCTTGTAGGTAGGCCAACACACCTGGGTAACCTAAGTTGTTGCCATCTCGCATCTGCTGTAAATCATACGAAAGAAAGCCGTACTCAAATGGCTCGAATGCCTGGTTTAAGCGATGAGGACTGGGTATGAGCTCGCCTTGCGCAGTTTCTCTGCCCTCATACCCGTATGTACCGGTGTAGTAAACATCGACTGGGAAACCGGCACAATAACTAAATAAATGATCACGAACGCCCAATTTGTTTAGCGATTTACCGTAAAGAGAAACCACGGTGCCAACTGTAACGGTTGATGGTTTGACTTCAATTTCCTGATCAAGCAAGTTGCCAGTGGTTAATACCTCGATTTCTTTTCCCTGGCTTTGCACGACGACGCGTTCTGCGGCAAATAGGGCTGAGAAAAATCCCATGCCGTAGGGTGCGTCCTCATCCATCACGCTTTCATCCCAGTTAGATTGAGCAAGTGTGAGCAGATCCTGAAAAGATTTGATGCCGCTGCCGTTATCGGATACCGATATAAATCCTTCACCCCGAACGACATCAATCCGGGTTGCTCCGGCGCGACGACTGTTTTGAAGCAGCTCTGATATGACTTTTGTGTTGTCAGAGAAGACTGATCCGATGTTTTGGATCAAACGATTTTGATTGACTTCGATTTTCAATGAACTCATGGCCATCTCCTGAATAGTATGCGACGCGGAATGCGTCAAAAAGACCTACAGGGAGATGTATGCAACGAAAATAATTGGATAAGACAAAGAAAAAGCCCACTTTATAGGTGGGCTGTGGATGATATTAACGATGCGCGCTGTGCAGCACATTGAAGCATTACTTACGACGGCTGAAATTAACACCATCGATCACGCAGTTCGACACAACGCCGGCATCCCGACCGCTAGGACAAAGTTTGCCAATAAAGTGAAATTTAAAAATAACAAGCCGCTACTTGTCTTCGGCGTCACCAGATTAATTTATTTGGCGCCGGTAATGACACAATCAGAGGCAATACCTGAGTCCATGCCTAGCGGCCAACTAACGCCGGAGATTTGAAACTTATCGTTATCCACCAAATCCCCTTCTGCTTTTAAAACCCATTGCCATGTGCCAACCACCTCGGTATTTACCTTCGTAACCCTAACAACAGCTACGTGATGATCGCTAAATGTCACATCGAGGGTTGCTGGGCCTCTCTGCGAATTCCCCAAAAAATGTCCATGCCCATTTTCGATTTTGCTGTTATTAAATTCAATGACAGATCTACCCCACACTCCTTTTCTGGCGACACAGTCAGTACTAAACTTCCAATTCCCGTCGTATGGGTTGGCCGCCCCTTGTGACACGATAGGGAGCAGAAAAAGTAATGCCAGTAGTAATTTTTTTAACATGATGTTATTTCCTTAGTTTAAGTCAGCACAACATTGCCTGACGGATGTTAGATGTATGAATCCGAAATTATTGATGTGAATGGTGTTGCGAACATGATAACTCAAAGTGTTGATGATACAAAACCGTCAATTCAAAATTCAAGCATCGATTCAAAAGCCGAATACTCATTGGACATCTTCCTGTTCGGACCAAAACCTAAGAACTCGGATGTTTTCTCATCGGTGCCAAACATGTACCAGGCGCGTCCGTTTTGAATACTGGCATTGACACAGAACTTGTTTGGGTGAAGCAGGGCCACAAGATCCCGATTGCGATTAAAAATCTGAACACCACCGTGCTTCAGTTTTTTGTAAAAACCGTTACAACTATTGGTGAATTCAGATTGATTTTTTGCATATTGCTTGTTGTTAAAGGTAAGCATGTCATTCTCCTTAATACGCCTCAACATGAAGCGAACGAGAAGAGATGTACACGGATGGAAAAAGCCGTCAATCCTTGGGGATCGACGGCTTGGTTGTAAAAGACGAATATCAATAGTGACCGAGAATATTCATTTCGTCCAGAATGTCGGAGGGAATATTAGCCTGTAACCAACCAGGATCTTCTTTGATGTCAAAGCGCGTGTTTTGGCTTTGTTCAAACCGCCCACAAAATGCCATATTTGGCTCAAAGTAATAGGCCACAACTTCAAAACCAAGTGTTTCAAGTGCAGCATAAAAGGCAAGCGGTGCCGCCCAGGCGCTGACGAAGTCAAGTGCGATTGTACTTGGTGATTCGCGGCAGATGGTAATGTCTTCGCGGGCAATGTCCCAAGAAACACCCCACTGGTTCATGCGCCATTCTTTCCATGCAGGCACCATATCTGCACTTGGGGGTGGGCTTTTCAGTAGCACCTCTGGGCATGGAAAAAATTCGTTCATCAACTGCCCTGCAGTCGCGGCCGCTTCAACTCTATCTATCTGTGCTGAGTCAGTATGAGAGAGCACTGCGTAATTGTTACACCAGTTAGGCATGATTTATCTCCAAAATGAATGTTGGCAATATCGCCAGACGCTTTGAGATGTAAAAGATATTGCGAATGACAGCACAGAGAAAAAAGAAGAAACCCCATGGGATCCGTCGACTCGAAGTTTTTAGTATGGTCAATTCTGAAATGCGTTTCAACATAAGGGGAACGAAATGCGATCTACGCGCTTGAAAAAAGCCGTCAATCCTTGGGGATCGACGGCTTGAATGTTAAAGGTGACTATCAACAATGATTGAGAATATTCATTTCATCCAAAAGATCGGACGGGATATTAATCTCTAACCACTCAGGATCTTCTTTGATGTGAAAACGAGTATGCTGATTTCGCTCAAACTGCCCACAAAATTGCGTACTAGGTTCAAAATAATTAGCACGAACCCCAAAACCAAGTGTTTCAAGAGCGGCATAAAAGGCAAGCGGTGCCGACCAGACGCTGAAAAAAATCAAGTTAATGCTTGTCGGTGATTCACGATAGGTACTTATGTCTTCGCTGGCAATTTCCAAAGAAACACCCCAATATTCCATACGTCGATCTCTGTAGGCAGGCGTCATATCTCCACCTGGTAGTGGGGCCTCCAAAAGACCTGCTTGGCATGGGAAAAATTCGGTCATCAACTGCCCTTCAGCAGCGGCCGCTTCAACCCTATCTATCTGTGCTGAGTCAGTATGAGAGAGCACTGCGTAATTGTTACACCAGTTAGGCATG